>VTLG01001661.1_pt1 | contig 25262 bp, 17 predicted proteins | sample 4694571 | NCBI WGS metagenome assembly VTLG01 (sample SAMN12604809, study PRJNA352737) | marine metagenome | biome: ENVO:00000447; feature: ENVO:00000209|ENVO:00000569|ENVO:01000036; material: ENVO:00002151; isolation source: viral sequences binned using virsorter ...
TCACGTGATGGTAGCAGTAATGAACCTCTGGTTATATCTAATAACCTTACAATCTCAGCACGAGGATTAAGCACAGCCAATGATGCAAGTTCTCCTTCTACATACTTTGACCTTACAGTAGAAGGAAACTGTACGGTAGCAGGAGGAACATTAGAAGGTAATGCTTCTTCTGGAGCAACTGTGCGTTTAAAAAATCTTACAGTTTCGAGTGGAACATATAGTGCTACAGGTGGAGAAACAATAATAACTGGTGAAACTGGTGCAGGACGTGCTGTAGATATAGTAGGTACATTCACACATAATAGTGGAACATTATCAATACAAACACCAGCAGATACACTTTTACGTTGGCCTTCCAGTAGTGAGGCATATCATCTTAGAATTAATGACTCTGATTGTATTGCACGCCCTACTGGAGATAATAAACCACTTATTGCAGGAAACCTTACAATAACGGCAGGAGAATTTAATACTTTAGAAGGTGGACAGAATCACGCACTTACAGTAGAAGGAGGTGTATCAGGAGCAGGAACTTTGACAACCAATGCTTCAGAGGTTAGTTTGGGATATTTAATAATGTCTGGTACATATAATGCTACAACACACGCTAATGGAACTATACTTACAGATAGGTCTGGTCCCAGCGCTCAATTACTTATGGATGTGGGAGATATAGTTCATAATGATGGTCTTTTTGTATTCAAGGGCTCTCCGGGAGGTAGTAGTTATTGTGCCCTTAACGGTGCTTCAGATGCCACTAATGGTCTATATAATGTTAAAATTGATGCTTCAAGTAGGACCGTCAATATATCTACATATAATTTAACAATTCATAATGATTTAACTGTGGAAGCAGGGACATTCAATACATCATCGAGTGATTATACACTTACAGTAGGAGGAGAAATGCATAGTAAAGGAACATTTACAAGCAACTCTTCAACAGTAACAGTAAGAAATTTAGTAATTGAAGGAGGAACATTTAACTCTCCAGATGGTTCAGGAATGTTAAATATAACTGGAGAAGGTGACTCAGGATATGGCGATGGTTATGCATTTAGACGTGTTTCGGGGGCATTTGTCGATAATACTGGAACGGTAACCTTCAAAACACCTTCAACAACCTCTATTAGGATGGGAACTGCTGCTCAGGATTTTTACAATGTTATATTTAATGAGTCATCAGCAGGTGGTATATTTTATGTAAATGATGAAGGATTTACTGTAACAAACGACTGTACAATTACCGCAGGAGATTTTGATACTACTTTGGGAACAGCAACTCCATTAATAGATATTCAAGGAACTTTAACTATTGCATCAGGTCATACTTTTGGTGGTATAACCCAAACACAAACAAGTGCTATATCTCTCGGTGCATTAACAGTTAGTGGAACATTCAAAGCAACAAGCGGAACTACTACTTGTAAAGGTGCTGTTAATGTAGCAAGTGGTGGAACATTCACTCATAATGACGGGACATTTCTATGGGAGAATACAACAGGAGACTCCATCACTGGTTTTGGTGCAGGTGCCCCTGTATTTTATAACTTAGAAATTTCCAGTTCTACTACTAATGATATATTCCCGCAATGGGATTTTACAGTAAGGAATGTATTTGATACTAATGGGCAACAGATATGGATTCATCCCAATAGTAGAGACGTCACAATAACAATGGGCTTTTCTGATGCAACGGCAGTAAGCGCAGGTGCAACAACAGCAGGACTTAAAACTGGAGGATATATTAATTCAACATTAAAATCTTACCAAAATCATTTAAACGATATTAAGTTATATGGTGCAAGTCAATTATATCCTGCTCAGTTAGCTGATGCTTGGCTTACTTTTGCCCATACCAGCCAAGCAGACTGCACTTGGTATATAAAAAACTTTAATGTTCAATCTGCTTTTAATACAACATACACAGCGAAAGCAGGTTCTAACGCCATTATTATATTAGATGGAGACTGTGAGTTTGCTGCCGTAACAGTAACTGGTGGAGATACTTTTGATATAAATGGGCAGAGGGTTGAGATAGGGGGCCTTCTATCAACATCTACAGGAACTATTACCGCAACTGATTCTTTAATATTTCTTACTGCTAAGTCAGGAGGATTTAGCACTCGCGTGTTTAATATTTCTACATTTTCAAGCGCCGGTTCTACGATTGTGGTAGACCACGATTCACCTTTAATGCAAATACAAAGTGATGAATCTTTTAATAATTTAATGTTCAGAGGTAGTGGTAATGTAACTGATAATGATGTAACAGCCACTGGAACGACTTGGTTTGCGGGAGAGGATTATGATAATAGTACTCGAAATCAAGATTATAGTTTAGGAAATATAACTATACCTACAGGAGGAGCGTTATCTGCTGGTTCTGGAGAGTTCACTTGTTCAGGAGATTTAACTATGAGTGGTGGTCTGCTTGGCGCAAGTTGTTATAATTGTGATTCCTCAAATGATTATTATGCTAACACTTCTTCTATTAATTTCAGAAGCGATTCAGCGAGAGATTATACAGTAGAGTTCTGGATGAAGCCAGATAGTGTAACTAATGCAGAAACAGACAGATTAGTTCACTCCGACCAAAGATTCGCAATTTGGAAATATGAAGATGATATAGTATTTGCACCTAACTATGATGTTTCTTTTACTGCAAGTGCAGTACTTACAGCAGGTAAGTGGACTCACGTTGCTTGTACTTGGGACACATCGGAAAATGCTTTGGAGATTTTTATTGATGGTAAATTAGTAAAAACAGGTACAGACACTACTACTGATAAGACGGGAGCAGCAGCGATTTATCTTGGAAGAAAAGACGATACTTCGCAGGAATTTGATGGCTATCTGGATGAGGTTCGTCTTTGGGAAGATGTAAGAACAGTAGGACAGATAAGGGCAGATATGTTTCAAGGAGGAACTTTAGCCGATTCGGGTGACTTGTTTGCGAGATGGTCTTTGGATGAGGGGACAGGAACGACAGGTGCATCAACAGTTAATACACCCGCAAATGATTTGACAGTAGTAGCAGGAGGTTGGGCAGGAGCAGGAACATTCACCTATGGCACTTCTACGCTTGTCATGGCTAAATCTGGAACTCAAAATATAAATTTCCTTCACGGAGATGATGTTTACCATCTTACAGTTAATGATGGTTCAACAACAGAATTAGTATGCCTTGACGATGGTGGTGGAACTTTAGATATTTATGGTAATTTAACAGTTAATGAGAAATTAAGGTCGGCTTCAGTAGGTTCAACTAATAGTAATATAAGAATGAGAGAAGCGAGGACTATTACAGTAGGTGCAGATGTCAAGACAACGGCATTAGCAGATTTATATCGTATAATGCTACATCAGTCGGGAGGAATCATAGACGTTCCTGAATTAACGACTAAAAGGATATTTGTAAGTAATGGTGGTACAGAAGCCATAGGAAGGGCAACAGGAGATGTTACACTCACAGAAGAGTTAGAAGTATCAACTGGAAACACCTTCAATGCTAATGGTAATACAATAACAGCAAATTTAGTTGATTTAAACGGAACTGCTACATTAAATTTACAGAATTCTTCTACTTTAACATTGTCGAGTGCATCTGGATTAACCAGTGAAAGTGGAGTTACTCTACTAGCAGGTGGGGGTGGTGTAACAATTTCAGGTTCTTCTGCGGCAACTACCTTTGAATCTCAGAACGATTTCAAAGTGGTAGGAACAGTAGAGAATCTCAATGTTACCAACGAAGAACTTAGTGTCACCGGTAAAGTTATAAATTGTTCGGGAGAGATTATTCAACAACACCAATCTGTCGATGCAGCTCAGCAACTTGACTTTGATAGTGCTGAAGATAGAGATATTATGCTTGGAAGAGACCTAGATAAGAACACGGAGTTGGTAGGATGAGGAAACCTTTAAATATGATTATGGAGAGATTATAATATGGATGATTGGGAAAGAGAAGAATTATTGATTCGCATGGATGAGCGAATAAAGACCATCTATAACCGAATGGATAAGTTTGAAACTCTTTTTACTAACCATCTACACCACCACGAAATGTGGGAGAACGATATAAAGGCATCTTTACAACGTTGGTTGGCTGTAATCATTACAGCGGCTGGTGGTGCGGGTGCTTGGGGGATGATGTAAAATGGCAATAACAAGTGTATCAACATTAGCCGAGTTAAGAACTCGTGTTCGCCTCATGGCAGGCATAGAACAAGAAGAATTAGACAATGATACATTAGATTTACTTATTAGTATAGCTAGTGATTGGTTTTATGAACAAATAGGAGAGACTTATGATGTTACATCAGCTGACGCTACTTATGATAATGCAGTTATGTATTATTCCTGTTATTTAGCTTCAATCGCTCAAAATGGAATGGGTATAGAACGCATTCAAGTGGGTGATTTAGCAGTTTATTATGAAGGTGACCAATTTATACACTTTAAAGAATTAGCAGAACAACAATTAGTAATGAAACAAAGTCTTAGCATTAAGACAACTACCTATAATGCTGACCCATATCTTGGGAATGTTAATTGGGATAAAAACGTTACAGGTGTTGACTCTACTAAAGACATGTATCCAAGGCCACGAGGTACGGGAGGCGAATAATGCCGGGTCTTATAGGTTCACAGGGTGTCCGACCGGGTGCCTTGAACATGAACCGGGTGTTTCGCGCACTGAGATACCGAACTGAGCAGGCTCAATATGTTACATATCACAGACCTGCCATTTATAAAACTGACGATTATGGAGTTCCTTCTGGGACTATAGGTTCTCAGGAGATTTTATTACCTGATTTACCTGCTATAATCAGACCAGCATTAACAGCAGATTATTCTCAACAAGCAATGGGTTCAAATATTATTGGAGCTGCTAGAGTATACACTCCCAATATAGAAACTATTAAAAATATACCTAATTTTGACCAAGATAACAACACAGATTTTAATGAAATAGAAGGTTGGGATAAACTTATCACTAATTATAGAACTATTTATTCAGTACCAACATCAGGCACATCCAATTGGAGTACTGATGCTGGAGCTATTACTTCAGATGGAGAGTCTATCACGAATACTCTTACGAATAATGGGTATTTACGCTTTACAGCCACTAGTAAAAACGTTTTAGAAGCTGACAGGATAAGATTTAAGATTAAGCCCAATTTCAGCATGACCATTACTTCAGGAACATCACTAAATACAGACGATGAAACCCTTACTTATACCCCTACTTCTTTAGTAGTTCCCAGTGGTACATGGCTTACTATAGATATGCCATTTATTTCAGGAACAACCGCTACAAGCGTATATCAATCAGGCACAAGATACGCTGTTACAGTAGGGGGAACTTATGATTATGAGACTAATTTGAAACAATTTCAACTTAATTACACAGGTTACACAGCAGGCACTAATACCGTTCAAATTAAAGAGATTGAATATTACAAATCAATAGCATGGTCTGTCCATTCTCTTAAAGATATGACTGACGGCTATATGATTTTTAACTGTGTCCGAACCAAAGGACGCTATGATTCACGCAGGAGGGCTTACGAATAATGGCAGGAGCAGACCATCTAAATATAATTGAACGCAAACTTATAGATAATTTACGAACAGGTACTTTTAACATCGTAGGAGGCACAGATACAGCATGGTCTTCTTCAGATATCACTGTTTTTGGTCAATTTCCTACCACAGATGAGGTTAAATATCCATGTATTGTGACCCAAATGGGTGCTAATGGAATAGAAGAACAATTTATGGAACAAAAGCTTACTTATGGCAGTAGCAATACTGAGGCAGTAGGGGAGCTTTATGGGGTAGCTTTTGATATCCAAATAGCAGTAGATAGAGCTAGCACTATAACGGTTAGTGGAGCTCCATATAAAGAAAGAAGATTGCTTAATTATCTCATGAATAATTGCGCTAATGTACTTATGGATTGTGATTTTAATACTACAAATACGGAGGTTGTTGAGCGTCATTTTGCTGGTTTCAGGAATATAGGTTATAACCCTAATTTAGAGGTTTGGGCTGCTGAAGCTAACATGATTGTGGTGTTTAAGAATAATAGATAATGGTTCAAACTTATAGTGCTGGCGCAGCAGATATTAATAACCGTCTTCAACCTACTTATATTCAAGAAGTAGTAAGAACTCTTACATTAGCAGTAGCTCCTTATGTTCCTTTTTCTCAAAGATATACTATGGAATTAGCTAAACATAGTGGGGGAGATGAAACAGATGGTTTCTTTAATATTGAACCCCAAAGTATGTCTCGGGATAGTGTGTGGATGGATACTGTAGCAGATTATTTTGCACGTAATAATTTAGATGAAAATAAAATGGGAGATATGGCTCCTAATGTAGACCATTTATTAACTCCTATGGCTCAAAAATTGAGTAATTTATTAGATACAATGCCTGAATCAAATATAAATTGGGCACGTGATTTTGAAAACGCAGTGTATGGGGAATTGATAGAATTACATACACAAAAATCTATAACTGAGATGTTAGATAAGGCTGCTGTGCCTTTGGGAGAATCATCGGTTGATATGAATGTAGATGCGATGATGGGTAGATATCCCGGTTTAGGTCAAACTTTTGATATAGCACGAACTGAGGAAACTGAACCTACCTTTACTCTTTTAAAACAATTTTTTGGAGAACAAGTTGGAGATAATGTGGTAGCTGCTGAAATTACGGATTCGAAATTAAAGAAAGAAATATCTAGAAGATTAAAGGGCGTTACTGACCCTGAAGAAGCTGCAAGATTAATGGAAGAAGATATACAAAAAAGGTTTGATGTTATTAATAAATATTTTAGAGATATTTGGGCAACATTAGATGGCACTACACAAGATAATTTATTATATCTAGCTAAAAAGGCTTCAATAGATAAAAAAGCAGGTGCTTTTGTTGGGGCAGGTGTAGGAGATTTACCTCATCAGTTTGCTAATCGTTTATTTAGATTAGAAGCAGGTGGAAGTACACCTCCTAGCAGTCCTCCCCCTGTTTATACATACCTATTACCTTTAGGTGAAACAGGTTATATAGCTTATCATGAATATGGTCCTACTTATACTACAAGTGGTATACCTCAAATGGAATTGGTAGTATCTATTTATAAGCAAGGTGCAGAAAATAACTCATTGATGTTATCTTTAGCAGAACAAGCAGAAAAGGAACTATTAGAAGAAAATTTATTTTTCACCGAAAATACCATGCGAGGATTTAAAATCGCAGCAGCTAATGACGCAACATTATCTACAGAGAAAATGAAGAAGACCGATTGGTGGTATGCTTCTACAGTGGACCATATCATGGACCCTGAAGCGCGTGTGGATATGTGGAAACCTAAATATGGAGATACTCAGGGTAAACCTACTGGAGCTACTACTTTTAAGTCAACAGAAATGGCTGCAATGTTAGCTGCTCAATTTAGAGCATTTAAAGAAGGAGGGGGTAATGCTGGAAAGGAGTTTGCTGATGCTTGGAAGGAAATTTTTGCAGAATCTAATGAAGCTACTAAGTTATGGAAAAAAGAAGTTACTCAAAATCAACAAAATTTTAACTATACTCCGGGGATAACAGATATAGCTCAACAAGGAGTTTGGAGTAAAAATGCTGCTGCCACTTGGATTCCGGAAAAAGACCCTAAATATGGAATTAATGTAAGTATGGCACCTGCTATTTATTCTCAGGCAGGACCAAGTGTAGCAAGATTCTCAAGTAAAATGGGAGATGAAGTAAAGCCCTCTAAGAAAATGCAAAAAGAAACTGGTAAAACAGGTGGAATGATGGTTGATGACCCTATTAGAGGATTAGAGCGAGGGGACTTTGTAAGAAGAGGAAGAGTACTTAAAGTAGGAGGTAGTATAGATGCTAGTGATAAGTTTACCCAACCTTATGGAGATAAGTATACTTTTCTATAGACTTAAGCAAAAGCTTTATATACTAAGTTAGAGTAATTAAATGGTAACGAGTGGAATGCCGTGAATAGTCTAGACAATAAAGGAGAAGAAAAATGGTATATTTCCTAGGAAGAGACGTCGCAGTCGCAATTTCCACCGAATCAACTGTAGCCGCAAACGATGTTAGTGTAGCATCAGGTGTGTGTATGTCAGGGGCAGCCTCTGGTATCAGATTCGCAGCTGATATGAATGGCAGTACATTCGCAAGCTTTACAGCTGGCAATGGATTGGTAGAAGACTTGACTGGCGTAGATATTAGCATTGGTGCTATGGATGAAGACATTACCTATATAGGCCAAAAAGGCACAGGTAAAGTCGAACAAAAGAAAGAAGTTAGCGTAACTCTAACACACAAAAAGAAGAATAATGTTTGGGATGTTATATTCAATGGTCCCTCACAAGCAGCTTCATTAGAGAATTTCGCAAGTAATCAAAAATTCGGTGCACGTTGGGGTCTTGATATGACTACCGATGATTCACCATATCTTGGTGATGGATTATCAAATCCTAAAGACGTGATAGATTCTGGTTCTACTAACGTATGTTATGGTTATAGAGTACACGTAAAGATGTTGACAGGTTCTACAGATGGAACAACTGAAACAATATCAATACCAAATTGTACAATTACTGGGTACACAGTATCCTTAAATGCAGATGGTGTTACTGAAGAAACACTCGAATTATCTACTAATCAAACACCACTCTATAGTGTTGGTGATAATATCAATAATACACTCACATCACAGGCGGAGTTCTAATGGTTTACTATCTTGGAAGAGATGTTGCTGTGGCTTTAGCAACCGAAAACTCTACAATAGGTGTTACTGCAACTAACGATTCATTAACAATGACAGATGCAGCCTCTGGAACCGCAAGAGCTTTAGGTTCAGGTGGGTCAGCTACACCAGCCATTAGCGCATATCCTAATATGCAAGATGTCACAGGAGTAGACATTGGTATAGGGGCTATGGATGAAGATATTACATATTTCGGTATTCGTTCTGTAACAAAAGCCGAAATCAAAAAAGAAACTACCGTAAGTATTACCAAGAAGAAAAATAGTTCTGAATGGGATACTTTATGGAATGACGGTCGTTGGGGTGTGTCTGGAAGTACAGTCGCTTGGCCCGGACTTGAAGAACCTACTGCTACTCATGGATACAGAGTATTCGTACAGTTAAACAGTGGTTCAGAAGTTCTATCAATACCAAACGCTTGTATACAATCATATTCCACATCAATAAATGCTGATGGAGTCACCGAAGAGACAATAGAATTTATGTCTTATGTAACTCCTTATATTAGCACAACCTGTATAACAGGTGCAACAAATCCATTCTAGATAGGTAAGGGGGTATAAACCCCCTCCTCCTAGAGGAGAATAAAAATGACAGAAGAAAAGAAAGAAGCATGGTCAATGGAAGAATTAGTCGCACTCACTGATGAAGTGCAAATCTCTGAAACTATTTTTAGAGGAAAATTAGTGGAGTTCCAGTTTTGTGAACTCGTAGAAAGTGAAGAACCCAAATTAAAATCTTCAGATAATATGTCCGAAGAAGAAAAGATGGGATACTATCAAGAATTAGGTGCTGAAAGAGTATTTAAAATGATAGAAAAAGCAACACAAAAGAACCCTGATGGTCCTTGTATAACTAAAGAGCAGTGGTCTCTTCTCCCTACTACCCTTAGATATCAAATAACCAATCAAATATTAGGCGTTGAACAGGAAGTGAAGGAAAATTTTACCATCTGATGGTAGAATCGCCTGATGCGGTATTTTTGTATGTCCCTTTAATGAAGGGATTAGGAATGAGTTGGAATGATATAAAGAAAACGCCCCGTAGTGAATTAGAATGTTTACTTGCTGCTTACGTGCAGCATGAAAATTTTCACTCAATGGATGGATATAATGATAAAGATGTCTCTAATATGGCTAAAGATAGGCCAGAAGTGAGACAAAATTACCATAGATATTTAGAAACACGAGCTAAATATGAAGAAATGGTAGGGAAACGAAGAAAAGCAAGTTTCGGTGACTTATAATGGGTTTCGCAGGTCAAGTTTTCGCAGCTCGTATAGCTGTAGGATTAGCCGTACCAAGTGCAGGTGCGCTCAACCGTACAGGTGGAGTATTAGCAAAAGCGGCTGGAGGTATTTATTCTGCCCTAGCTGGCAAAAGGAAGGCAGCAGCAGCTGAAAGACTTAAAGCGGCTAAATCAGATGTAGACCGATTAGCTAAAATAGCTGATGATAATAGTAAAACCACCACCGCTAGAATAGCCGAAAGTGCAAAAAGTGGTGTTCAACGTTTAGAAGCTATAGGTAAACGTGGTGCAGCTACTTTGAGAGCTGGTGGTAAAGAATCCATGCAAGCTATGAAAGCTGGAATGGGTACTGAGGGTGACGCATTATTCAAAGGTGTACAGAAGTCGATGACACCTTTAGCTAAACTAAGAAAACTGACTGAGAATTTTGCTACAATGAGCGAAGGAGCCCAAAAAAGAGCTCTTAAAAACGCAAAAGAAATAGTTAAAGCTAAAGAAGAGGATGTTGAAACTAGTAAAGAATTACTACGTCAAGCTCAACGAGTAAAACAGGACCTTATAGACTCAGGTAAAGCTACCAAAGAGGAAATGGATTGGATTGATAAGAAGATAAAAAGAAGAGAAAAGGGTTTAAAAGTCGCGAGAGAAGAAAGAGATTTAGTAGTTGAAGAAGCTGAGGTTATTCGTGGTGTCGCAGTTCAGGCTCAAAATGCTATCACTGAAGTAAAAGAAGAGAATTTAGAAGTAACTGAGGAATTAGCAGATGCTACAAAAGAATTAGATGAAGCCCAAGAAGAATTAGACGCATCAACAAAGGACCTAACTATAGACTCTAAAGCCTTTGGAGCGGCAGTAACAGATGTAGTCAATGAAGCAGTAGGTAATTTTAAAGAAATTTTAGTAGAAAGTATAGCTACAATGAGTGCATTTTATTACAAAATAAATCAAAATACAGAAGCTCTTATAGATTTTGAAAGAGAGTTAATTAATGCAAACTCGGTATGGGGCGAGACTAACCAAACTATGTTCGATGCTGGTGAGCAAGTTACTCAGTTCGGTCAACGTTATGGTATGAGTATGCAAAACGGTGCAACTGGTCTCTATCAGCTGGCTTCGGCTGGTTTAACCGCAGCTGAATCTACTGAAGTTTTAGACAATACTTTAAAACTATCTATGGCTGTACAAGGTGACCACAATACTATAGCAAAACTAACCACACAGACCTTAAAAGGTTTCGACATGTCTATGAGCGAATCTGCGGTCATAACAGATAAGTTTGCGCATGCTATACAAAAGTCTTTAATAGAGTATGAAGATTTATCAAGCGCTGTTAAGTTCGCTTTACCTTTCTTTACTAGCACAGGGCAAAGTGTAGACCAACTATTAGGGTCTCTACAGGTCTTGACTAATAGGGCTTTAGAGGCTGGTATCGCTGGTAGAGGTCTAAGGCAAGCTTTAGCAGAATTTGCTGAAGGAGCTGAAGATAATGACAAAGCCTTTAAGAAACTCGGAATAAACATATTAAATGCCGAAGGTGAAATGAAGCAGTTAACTGATATAGCTGCTGAATTTGCTGAAGTAGTTGGTGAGGATACTATAAACAATACTGAATTATTAACTACATTGATTGATGACTTGAATGTGCGTGGTGCTACGGCATTTGTCCACTTAGTTCAAGCATCAGATGAGTTTTCCCAAGCAGTTGAGGATTCAGCCAATGCTGGTGGGGAGTTAGATGCTATGGTTGAGAAACAGAATGAGTCTTTATCTGCTCAAATTCAGATTTTACAGAATAATGTTCAGGCTATATTTCAGTTTCAAGATGCCGCTTATGAAGGGACAGGATATTTGAATGCATTCCATGAAGCTGTAAGTAAGATGATAGAGAAATTATCAGGATTGCTTGTGGTTGAAGAGAATGGAACAATGGTTCTCACTGATTTTGGTAAGTCTATACAGGAGATAGTAATAGGTGGAATTCAGGCTCTAGAAGAAGTTCTTATGCAAATTATACCTGTTATTCAAGAATTTAGTAAACAAGGATTTGTTAATATTGATATGATAAGATTATATACTCTTCCACTTAGATTAATGGTTAGTTTATTAGATGCAATAGGACCAGCGGTAACCAAGATGTTATTAACTTTTTATGTGATGAATAAAATTGTACCAATTACTACTGGACTCAAATTATTATTGGCTACGGCTACTACGATGGTTGCTCTTGCTCAAGCTAAGGAAAATGATGAGACTGTGGTGTTAACTGCTAATCAAGCAGCTTTGGCTGGAGTTACTTCATATTTAACTAGTATAGAATGGGGTAATGCTTTCTCATCATGGAGTTTGGCTGGTGCAAAGAAAGCTCTTTGGGCTGCAACGGGTGGAGCAATAATAGCTACTTATGGATGGATTAAAGCACAAGTTCTCGCTATCTTTTCTACAGAAGCTTTAACAGCGGCTACAATAAAAGCTAATTTAGCTTTGTTAGCAGGATGGGGTGCTGTTATCGTATTAGTAATAGCAGTAGCTAAATTAATTCACGAGTCTGGATTATTACAAGGATTTATGGAATGGTTAACTGAACCCGGTGGAGCTATGTATAGGTGGGCTCAAGGATTTAAAGCAATAGGTGATGTTTGTTGGGAAATTGGTGAAGCTATTTGGTATCTTATTGATGGTGTAGGTAAATTAATAAAATTGGTACTTTCTGCTCCCGCAGCTGTTAGTCAACTTTTAGGTGGGGATTCATCTTCTAGTTGGATGGGCACCAGTGCAGTACCGATGGCCACAGGAGGATATATTAAGCCTATGGCAAGTGGTGGATATCTGGTAGGAGAACGTGGTCCTGAGTTGTTTAGACCTAATGGAGGAGGACAACTTTTAAATAATACCGCAACCAATCATATATTACAACGAAGTGCCGATGCTGGTTTCTCAGGAACTGGTGGCGGAATGGTCGTAAGTAGTTTAACAGTGGAGTCAGCTGAAATGAATCAATCTAATTTAAATCTTGATAGTTTTGCAGGTAATCCTGCGATGAGGAGAAAAGCATGAGAGCGGTAGCAAAGAATACTTTTTATAAAAAAACAGCTATTAATCAAGCAGTGGCAGTAAAACCTAATTTTGGTGATATGGCCGATGGTGGAACTGACACTAAAATGACACTTAAAGGGGGTATTGACCCCACTTATTTCCTTTTATCTGGAGCAGTAGCTACAGACCCTGCATATGGAGAATCTCGAATGGTAGGGGGATATTTACAATTATATACTGAAGGAGTTACAATGCCGACTACTCCTTCAATGCCACAGTTAGTTCTTTATAGAACTAAAGCTGGTACTGAAATCAACGAAGGCACTTTAAAACCTTCTTTTATTAGTGGTGCCGTTGCTAATGACCCAACAGGTCAAGATATAGCGGTATACCGCTCAACTATTACAAAAGATAATTACGTCATGATAGAAAATTTTGACGGTGCAGATAAAACTATAGGTAGGGTGGAAATGTTACAAAGTATAGGTAATGGTAGTGTTGCTCTATCCGACGCCTATTTAGAAAGAAAGACTGCTCGAGATAAGATGATAGGGGGTGGAAATATTATGGGTAATAGAAAAACCTTTTCTTTGAAACAATTTTGGAGTCCCGATGGAGGTTCTACCATACCTATCGAACCTGAGGGGACAGACCCTAATGGAGTATGGAGACCTTCTTATGATGGTAGACAAGGAAGTGTAGCAGGAGTATCCCGTAAAACAGTATGGAGAGAACCTTATTGGAAATATGAGAACATTAAACATAAAATAAAATTCAAACAACAAACTCAGGTAGCGTCTGACTTAGATGCTGCTCCATTAGCTGGAAGAGGTAACACCATTTTCGACGAAGTAACTGCAACAGCAGACATGAATAACCCATTTACTTCTGATGTTAACAATCCTTTAATGATGACTAGTTGTGAATTGTCTACTGCTAAAAAATTCAGTGGTGGTCAGGCTTTTAGAATGTATCACTTGTGGGATTATAGTGAGCAAAGTGCTCAATTACAGAAAGCTATGGGAGGAAGGGCAATAACACCTTCTATGACTCGTGCATCTATTTACAATATGCCTAGACCTCATCCGGGTCTAGATGAGGGAGTATCTTCATCTAACCAGCTTGGGTGGAGAGCATCTGTAGTTCCTTATATAGAAATGCGTGCTAATATTTCTAAATTAAATTTTAATCCTTTTATGCAAACAAATATGGGTGGTTCCGATGATACAGGATTTGACACAGCCATAGGCGTATATACCTCAGGTGCTATTTCACCAGACACTAACCAATTATTAGGTTTTGTGAGGTCTATAGCAATTACCTTTTCAAATTACAAACCCAAAGCTGAACACACTACTCTAGATAAATTTTTAGATTATGGTTTGGGAAGATTTTATGGTACCTCTTCAGTTAGCAAAGAACATGTGGTTGGTGGTATTATGTTTTCTAAATCTCCTATTGATATTGAGTTAGTAGGAGGAAACCCTGCTAATGTAACAGCTACTACAATACCAGTTACCCCATATCAAGATGCGTCAGGGACTTCTATTTTAAGAACACAAGGGATGGGAAAGTTTGGTTTTGCTGGTGGTGACGCAGACGAAACAGTACTTTTAGCTACTAATCCCAATTCTTCAAATGATGGTACACAAGGAGCGAGACAAGTAACACTCACCTTAGATTCTTGGTTTAATATGAAATTCTTTACAGATGCTTATGCTAAAAATACTGTAGATTCTGCTCAAGATGATTTGTATAACTATGGAGGTTCGAGTTTAGAAAACAAAGGATGTCCTATGCGTGTATATTTTGAAACTGAAGTGGACACATCAGGAACTACTGAAACTACTGCATTACAAAATCAACCTTATTTAGATATATATTTCCCTGCTGTATCAGGTGGGTCTTCAGGTTCTACTAATAAGTCTGGAGAATATTCCTTTAACGATGACCCTGCAATGTTTCCTAAACATATGACTATTTGGGTGCAAAATTACAGGTGGATAAGTGGTACTACTTCAACAACTTACGCTGACGCTGCTTTTGATGGCTCTTATGGTATATTTTACTGGGGTGATAATAATGCAGGTTTAAAAAACGGTGCCGCAACAGAAGCAGAATTATTTATAGATGATATTAAATTTGTTAATTATACGCCTGAAGTAACCAATTGTAGTATAGGTGGTTCTATTAATAGTCAACAATATTTTGCCTTTGGTTCAGAGGGTCAAAACACACCATTCCAAACTATGTCAAGTGGAACTGGGGTTAACCTTTATGAAGTGAGAGGGTGGGCTGTGAGTGGACAATCTACGTCTGGTAATCTCAAAGAACAAGTATTACCTGAACAAATGATATTTGGTTTTGATAATCCAGCTCAGTTTCCTAATGCAACTGATTATGCTAATGATTGTTATGGTTATATAATGGCCAATGGGTTTAGTACCAATCTTTATGGTAGTTTACAGCGTATTCCAATACAAGGAAACGGAGGTATATCTTATATCAGTGTATCTGGAACTGACATTAATCAGAAAAAATTAGGGGGACAGTTTTTTGGTTCACACGGGTGGAATGATAGCACTGAGGCTTCTACTCCTACAGGAACTGCTCTAAGTGGGTCTAGTATACTCAGTAGTGACACTGCTAATACATTAGGTGGAGCGGCTACTGGTAGTGTTAATTATGCTACTGGCACTACTTGGGATTTTCCTTCTACAGATGGATTTACTCAGAAAGGTTTGTTTAGAGTAGCACTAAGTGGTGCTGGATTTAATGGAGACACTACATGGACTAAACGTGAGAACGTATCAGTATCTACTAAAATTACTGGTGTAATGGGGGCTTCTGGTCCCGGTGACTCTTTGAATGCTAATCAGATTAAAGTAGCATCTACTAATATATTTAATAAATATCAAGATGATGAGTATGTGATATATAGAATAGGTCAGAATATGCCTACTGCTTCATCTGGTAATTCTAGTACTTTAGGTTGGGGAGTAGGAAGTGATGAAGCTACTGCATGGCCTAATGTAACTATAGCTGGCCGTAACGTATTAAAATTAGCAGAAGAGTCTGCTATTAATGAAGGAAGTAGTATAGTGACGTTGGATATTACAAGACAAGGTGTAAAGAGTTCTAGTTTAACACATGCTGATGATGGCTCTACTGACTTGCTGACTGAAGCTAATTTGAGTGATTTATGGATAGGGCCTAAAAAATACTGGTTGAACTTATTATGGCTAGCATCTCAAACACAACGAACTTATCAAAATTTCTGTGTAGTTCAGAATGTAGAGGCTAGTGGTGATGGTAATGCTGAGCCTACTGCCGCAGCTGTAACTGGTAGTACATGGAATGAGAGCGTCTTTAGTTTTGATTCTTCTGCTCGTAGCACTCTTGGAGCGTCTACTCTTTATTTAAGAAATTGGAATCTCAGTGATGACCCTGAAGATAGTACTCTTGTAATGAATGAAGACTTTGGTTATGGTTCTTTTGATGAAACAAAAGGTTCAGGAGGACAAGTAAGTGAAGCTACTGCTTCTCTTAATAATTGGGTGAATATGGATATGTTAGGATTAGCAAAGAAAGTCACATCTGGTGAGAACATTACATATTTATTAGGTTTAGCTGATGCTTCTAGTTCACAAACTGTAACACTTTCTAGTGATGAAAACGCCACACTAGGTCAACGGCCTGTTATGTATTGGGAATATAAAGATGAGTTACCGAAATTTAACTCTAATTTGAGAGTCGAACCTAATTATAATATATTAGAGGGTAAGGGTAGCGATAAAGTAAATCTTTATGATTTAGACCGTGAAGAACTCAATGCAGTTAAATTCACATGGGAAGAAGAAGGAGAGGATATTCTCTATAGAACTCTCTTCGTATCTACAAACCCTATTACCAACAAATATGCTAATATTCATTTTCACGCTCCTATGAATGAACAACCCGGTACTACCAATACCGTTAAAGGATATTATTATACTAAGACATCAAGAAACTCTAACGTTGAGTTTGCTAACGCCACAGAAAGAACTATTACAGGAAGTTCTGGTTGGGCTCCAATAGTAGGAGATGGTAGTGGTCATACAGTGGGACCATATACTGACACAGGGTGGACATCTCCTTGGTTTGGTGCTACTACTGCAACATTCGTAGCTCACTGTATTCCTAGCTTTACTGAAGCTGGTACAGAATTAGGATATATTATGAGTGATTATGATGGTACTTCGAGAGAATCTGTAAGGATGTCACTGTCAGGTGCCGCAGGTACAGACAAAGAATTATATGTTAAATTTCAGTTAACATCAGGGAGCGCAGGAACTTCAGGAGACCGATATACTCTCTTGAGTGATTATACTTTCTCTAACGATGGTGAGTCCCCTATATTTATAGTGGTAACTTTTAACGCAGCACTCCCATCGAATAATATTAAAATGTATGTTAATGGTGCTTTAGCTGCTCAGTCTGCTGGAAATTGGGCTCAAGATGAAGCTATTTATGATGGTACTGGTTATGCTGGTGCTGGTAGATTAACAATTGGTAATCTCAGAAATGATAGCACTGCTAGTACTCAGTTCGAAGGAACTCTTCAAGAAATAATAGTTTATGATAGTGAACTATATGTCCCAACTGAAGCTGGTGAATATGTTCTCCCTACAGATTATTTACCTGATAAATCTGGGGATTCCGAATTAAAATATAAAGCAAGGTTATTCTTATATGATTATCATAATATTATTGGAACTAGTAGAGATACTGTATGTTCTTCTAGTGAAGTTACTTGGGAGGCTACGGGAATATGAGCTCCTTAGATTGGTTTACAGATTCAGGCGCTACTCAAGCAGAAACCTCTACTAATGTATATGATAAACGTTACGCTAAATTAGTCTTTAATAAAAGTGATGTTCGTGCTATTTATATTGATTGGGATGATGGTACCGATAACAGCAAAGAAAATGCTAATTATCAATGGTTACAATTCGATTATCCAATAAGCTCTACTGTGGTCGAGCATACATATACCAAGACAGGTAGTTTTAGACCTATTGTACAAACAGTTAATTCTCAGGGTATCTTTTCTAAGTATTACCAGAATGCCACCAGTAACACCTCTATAGCGCCATTAGAGTCCTCTAGCCGTATTGAGACTATAGCAGTGAGTGATAAGACAGCTACGGGCGTAATGAGGCTTGAGAACAAACAAGTGCTTAGTGGTATTGATAATAGTCTGTTTGATAAATATGGTCCTATGGACCTTTATTTTGCTGTTGCTCCTACTTTAACGGCTGGTGAAGCTGTGACTCCTGTAGGAACATCTCCTGTACTAGAGATAGAGGCTGAAGTGGTGTATGGTGTGGTGTCTGGAAGTGAGGGGCCTGATGCTGGTGGTTCATCTGCTTTGATTACAATTACTCATACAGGAACCCAAATAGATGTAGGTGCGGGTGTACAACAAATTAATTCTGTTGATTATAGAGTGAGACGTATTACTAAAGTTAAATGGATAAATTCTAAGTTAATTCCTACTTCTTCTTATTCGGCTGCTCAGAAATATGATGAGCACCAAAACTTTAACAAATTAAAATTATTTTTACTTACTTCAGGAGCTGCTTTAACCGCAGGTGGTGGAAGCATGACTCCTTATTACCCTATTACTTATGTAACTGATGGATGTCCTATTAAATTAGCTGATGACGCTCGTCGAGTAGTTAATTTTGATATGGCACAGAGTCGCACAGCGGCAGCTAATACATCCATTTCAGGTTATTATTATGCTAATGGTAAGAATTGGTTTACTCCCGCAGAGACGTGGAGTGGAACTGCTACTACCTTAGTTGATGTATCTGGTGGTACTACAGCAGATTATAGCGTGGCTTATACATACCAACCTCGACCAGATGGTTTAATGCGGAAAGGAGACAACACAGATGCGGATGATAATTACGTAATAGCTTTTGATAATAACACATCAGCAGGTACTTGGATTGTAGATGCAACTTCAGCACCTCGTCAGGACCAATTTTTATTGGATGAGTTTAATAGGTTGGTTCCACAAGGTCATCTTCTCAGGACGTATGTCTCAGCTTCCTCAACAAGTGGAAGCTCTTTAGATAATTATAAAGGAATATATAGAGTTTCACCTGCATTGAACTGGAACGTTACAGGTGCTCAAAATCCTGTGGGTGCAGTTTCTCAATCTATTTGTAAACTTTATGAAGACCAAGGAGTTACTACTATAGATTACTCTAAAGATTTAACTGCTAACGGTTATAGTAATACTCAAACTGGGCAGTTAGATTTAGATGGTGTAAACACTCTAGCTTATAAAGACCGAAATAATAATGCGCGAACGGCTTATGAATATTTAATTCTAGTCGGTTCTAAAAAACATAATAAAATATTTGTACAAGCTTCTCCTTATGCTAAGAACTTAATGAGTAATGCATCAGGGGGAACTAATAATAATGAGATAGCTGGATTATATTATTTACACGCTGAGAATCACAGGACTGTTTCTCAGAACTTATATTGGAAACCATTGAAGTTTGAAGATGGTACGAAGGTAGTAAAAGAATATCGAGATACTAGCGGAGATACTTACACTTCTACAGGTGCTTCGTTCTCTAAGTCAGGGTTTATCGAATTTGATATGCCTACTGATTGGTCTGCTGTTTCTTTTTTCGATGTATGTAGTCAACCTTCTGACTGGGCAGGTTGGGGTACCGCTGAGAGTGGTATACCAAGTGCTACTCCTACTGTTAATCAATTTGAATTTCAATTCACTGCTAGTTGTAGTGCTGCTAGTGGAGGAGGAACTCAAGGTAAAACATGTACTTTTGTAAGAACGGCTGGTACTTGGCCAGCTGGTATTTCAGGAACTGCTTCTAATATAGGTGCTTATAAATATTTAGCTATAGTAAAATCTGGTACTGTGGGAGGAAGTACAACTGATGGTATAGGTCAGGCTTATTGGGTAGCAGATGGTTTTGAAGATGGTTATGATGGTACAAATACTATTACTCTACAAGTAGGAGAGAACCTTTATTGGGGTGGTGGTGCCCCTGCTGTTTATGGAGCTTTTGCAGCTGACGATAGTAATTATGTATTTACTCTAAGACGTGTTAATTTCTATGATGTTTTTGATGGAGCTAGTAAAGTATGGAGTACTAATGCTAGTGGTGCTGCTGCGGATGCGTGGTTTATTGATAATGTAGATTCAGATGATGCCACACCATGGCCTAATAGATTTGGTTTTATATCAGGTTCTTATTTGGGTGATGCTGTTAGTGATGGTTGGGGAGGTAACGATTATTACGCTATAAAAATGGTATTGAAAGGTAGCAATTGGGAAAGTGGTTCTAGTACTAATTCTCCTTTAACTGGTAATGCTGTAGGTAAAGTTGGAACTGAGATATGGAATATACAGCCTTATAATGACAGTGCTTCTCAGTACGTAGAAGAGATAGATGATACAGCTTATACATTAAACTCCCTACCTATTACAAGTGATATAGCTGTAGCTCGAAAGGGTAATTATTACCAAGCTATAACACGAAAGGGTAAAGTTTTCATTGCTAAGACTGGAGTAGGAATAGAAAATATATCATTTAACAGTGTAGCTCTGGGTGATGAGGGTGATACTAAGAGTAATAAATTTGATAGTCATGGACCTGCTACACTATATGGACATTTAAGAACTGTAAGAAATCTACAAGCAGAGGCAGTTAGAGTATATTGGGATGAGCAACAAAAGGATGGTACTTATATTAGATTCTGGGGAATTATAACAGATGTAGCTGATACTCGTGGTGCTAATGGTCCTCGTTCTGTAGTTAATTATACTTTCAATATGACAGTCGAAGAGATTGCTATATATGATGGTAATAAAAATATGATAACAGATATCTTTCCTTTGGGGGGTATAGAAAGTGTTAGAACTTACTCCTAGAATTACAATTAATGGGAGAGATGTTGATTTTTTAGATGCTGGGTTTTCACATCAAGGTAATTTGAAAGCAGCTCAACTCGACTTTACACTACCTACTGCAACTAGTGCGGGTATGAACTTCTGGAATAAAGAAGTAACTTTTTATATGAATACTAGTGATGCTGTTCCATTGTTTAGAGGATGGATTAAAAGAGTAAAGGAAGATTATAATAAGATACAAATACATGCTGAGGATGGATTTGGGTATATGATTAAAGGTGGAGAGTTAGAAACCGCAAAGATAGCTCTCACTGATACAAATAATTTAGATGGATTAACAGCAGGTGCTGCTATTATTAAGGCATTGGAACTCGCTAACTTGGATGATAAAATTAAAACAGATTATATAGGAGACACCGACCCAGTTATTTCTACATCAAAACATTTAATACGTGGTACTAAGACAGTAATGGATATTTTACAAACGTTATTATCTCAAGCAGTTAATACTGATACCACTGATTTACCTCGACCTAATATAGCTAAACTTATAGACGATGGTACAAATACACAATTAGTTATAGAATTAGAAGCAGATATAGACAATAGCACAATTTCTCATACATATACAGAGGAAGCTAACATAACTAACTTAAATATTATTAATCGTAAAATACCTACAATTATTATTGTTAACGGAGCAAACGGAGTAAAAGGAACATTTCAGCATGATAGCGCAATTTCAGCTTTAGATAGGAGTTATTTAGAAGTAACCAATAAAACATTATCTTCTCCTGCTGAATGCTCTAACTTTGCTCAGAAACTTTTTAAAGCTAATCTTAAAGTTCAATACGAATATACGTTTGATACTTTTGAAGGAGCCTATCTGAGTGAGAATAGTGTAATAAGTATCATAACAGGTGAAGATGAATATGATGGGAACTATAGAGTTCTTGGAAAAAATATCTCTTTCTCTCCTGAGTCTTATAAAATTAGTATACTCATTAATAGGAAACCACCTACATTGGCTGAGTATATAAGTAGTAGAGATAATTAGGGTGTGTTCATATCAGGTGGTCCACGTGGATTGCCTACTACACCGTCATCTCTTCCATAAGTAGGAGCGTAGTCACCAGAGATTCCACCACCACCAGATACTTCCGAACCACCGGGATTCATAGTTCTAGCAGCAATTGTACCACTTGGTTGCATACCTTCGAATTCTCCACCACCAAGTTTAACTACACTATCTATTCTACCTTGGTCATTAAGTCCTGCGTCACGACCCATTTTACGGCCGTATCCAGTTATATCTGTTTCATATTCCATGTTTAGATTTCACATTTATCCCCAACACAAGCATACTCTGCTTTTCCTTGAGTATTATCATCCATCTCATATTGAGATAATTGTGTATAATCAATTACGGGGAGCTTCTTTATAAGCCTTTCGTAAGTTCGGGCATCTATTTCCTCATATGGAGCTAGTTCATACTTACCACCATCATATGGTAAAAAAGATACTCCGTTAATAATTTCCCAGTTTTTATACACCCAATTACCTACTTCAAACCATTCATCATCTCTTACATAAACAGTCATACTAGCATTATGCTCACACCAGTTATGTTGTAGATTTTTATAATGACTCAATTGGTCTAGAGCTGAGACATCTTTACGTGTTATACATCCTTCGGGAGATTTAACAGGGAATTCTAATACCCATGTGGTTGCATTCTTCTTAGTTTGTCCTACTTCAGGAGTAGCTTTAATCCCAGCATCTTTCATCATTTTAAAGAGGGGGTCACGGGAGGATATTCTATAACGACGGATATAATATTGAGAGTATCTTGGATGAACTCCTGACGCTGAATCTACAAGTTGTGAAACAGTACCCGATGGCTTAACACAAGTGGTCGCAACAGGTACATTTATTCCCAATACCTTAGCTGCTTTACGAGAGATGCGCAAAACACGGCTTTTAAGCGCCTTTAAGCATTCCGATGTGAGTACTGAAGGGTTATCCATCTGACCGGTCAAACTGACACCTAGAAGCCGTTCTACGTCACAGTTCTTTTTCCACTCTTTTCTCAGATACGGAAAGTCCGTAAAGGTCGCTTGTATTACACCAAGCCACGTTGCTGTCTCCACCTTGTCTAATAACGAATCGAGGTCATCGTTCTCTCTTATTACTACTTCCGAAAGGTTACAGAATTCCATATCCCGCAACATTATTTCTCCACAGGGATTAGTTCCCTGTATCAAAGGAGCGTAACGTCTTGATGGGGCTCTGCTCTGTGCAGCACTGAGGTTAAATATACCCCTTTCTCCTGTGCCTGATAGAGCTAATGAGGCCCATTCTTTTAAAAATTGTGCTGCGGAAGGCTTCTCCCTAAATATCGCACTATTGTTTGCCATAGCACGTTTAATAGGGAAAGGCCACTCCTTAGCGTGACGCATGTCTTTGTCATCAAGGTCGCTCAAAGAGATTTGTGAGCTGCGTCTAACTCCACCCACTACCACTATCTCAGCAATTTGATTACATATATCGTGAGCTTCAAGTGTTGTGAGCTTTCGACCTTGAGCAGTGTGCATAGTCTCACGAATGAAGTCATGCAATTTTACTAGAGGTTGTGGACCTGATGCTCTTCCTCCCATAGTATTGAGGCGAGCTCCTTCAGGTCTAATCTCTGAGTAATCGAAATAAACATTCTGACCTTCATAAAGACTTCCCATTAACGTCTTTACTGAGTCAGCCCATCCTGCTTTAGAATCTTCTATTAAAATTTTTGCATTACCTTGTCCTGATTTAATCTCAGGTACTATAGGTAATTTGTCTACTTCTTCTTTTTCAACTGAGAAACCGAAACCAGTTCCACACATTAAGATGTATAAACATTCAGCAAAAGCTTCTACACAATTAACTTTACCAAATGCACAGTTGTAAATACAGGTATTATCAAACTCAGCTGCGGGACCTGCTGCCCATAAGAAACGCATGGAGGGCATGACTGCAAATTCAGTCATATATTTTCTTATTTTGTTTATTGTTTTCTCTGGTATATCTGGGTTTTTTAAAATTATAAAACTGATAAACCTTTCTATTGTCTCTGGCCAATCTTCTCTTCGGCCTTCTTCTTCTAGCCAACGTGAATACGTTCTTTTATATATAAATTCTGATACTTCGTTCTTAAACATTTTACCACTCCAATGCGGTTCATTACTTTAGTTTTTCTAACTATAAAAAGTTATGCCTTATAGTCTATTAAAACTCGTTTGCCACAAGTGCAATCCTCTTTGGGATTACACTCGCAGCGAGATAGGGTCGTTAATAACCCCATCTAAAAATCTACCATCTACCCCATTCTGGGCAATTTGGGTCTTCACATGGTGGGCCTGAGTGTCCTTTACACTCTTCAACGACCACTTCTTTAGTAACTTTTTTAGCTACTTTCTTTTTAGGCTCAGCCTTTTTTGTTGATTTTTCTTTCTTAGCCATTGTTCTCCTACTCGTGTGCTGTTTTCACAGTACCGTCTTTGTAAACATGTACTAACTTGCCGTTTGGTTCGCGTCTAACTTCGTATTCAAGTTTTTCTTTTTTCTTTTCTACGACTTCTTCTACGACTTCTTCTACGACTTCTTCTACGACTTCTTCAACTTTCTTAGTATCTTTTTTAGCCATAGTTAATCCTCTGTGCAACAATCTGTGCACTCACATCCTTCTTTACAGCACATGATTAACCAGACTCCTCAATCTTAGCGAATTCTTCACCAATGATTGTGCTCTTAACCATTTCTGTCTCAGCCCATGGAACGATAGTTCCTGATAGACCGGTAATGGAATCGGTAACCCCATTCCATGCGTATCCTGCTATATCATTAGGTGTATCACCTTCTTTGATATCTGCGTTAGGGACAACAGTGTCCCAATATCCAGACAGACCATTCGGACTGCATACAGCTCTAAATCCTACACATACACCAGTTGGGTCTGTATTAGGATAGACTTCGTAGCGTGCTACGTATACGTCTGTTTTACATCCGGCATTTCCGTCTACTGTTATAGTTATTACTGCCATAATATTTCACCTTGTTTTATCTTTGCCAATATTACTTACGTTTATATTTGCGTTTCGTTGCTTTCTTTTTACCTTTAGATTTGACTTTCTTTGGAAGTTTGGAGCCTTTAGGCGTCTCCTTCTCCCACTTCTTCGCCATCTTCGGTTTGTTCTTGTACATC
>VTLG01003399.1_pt1 | contig 25262 bp, 46 predicted proteins | sample 4694571 | NCBI WGS metagenome assembly VTLG01 (sample SAMN12604809, study PRJNA352737) | marine metagenome | biome: ENVO:00000447; feature: ENVO:00000209|ENVO:00000569|ENVO:01000036; material: ENVO:00002151; isolation source: viral sequences binned using virsorter ...
TACACGGATTTTCATGATAACGGGGAGACGAAAGACCTTAGTTTATTTGCGATTTCCCTTTCAGGGGTGGTTTTGATCCATGTACTATTAAATAACAAGATTTTACCTTCTAGCTGTAAATCGTTAGGGATGGTACTATTTCTAAGTTTTAGCGACTCGAAGCCTCTCCAAGTAAACCCCTCCAACACATCCGTAAGCTTCTCAAGGGCCTCGTAGCATTTTTTGATTTCTGTCAATTTCTTAGTCGCCCCTCTTGAGTTATCCCGTCGATGAATTTTTCTTTCCTTTACTTCATCTATGCTCTGACTTAGAAGTTTTGATTTTAGACGGACAAATTTCACATCTCCATCTTTTTTAGAAATAGGGTAAAAGTATGAGCCGCTTGAATCAACATGTAAATGAGGAACAGCTAGAACCTTCCTAAGTACATCGACGCTGGCTCTTTTAGCTTTCTTTTTCTTGTTATACCAATAAGCGGCTTTTTTAGCCGCTTTCATGAAACTCTCAGCCACGACAGTTTTGACTGGTGTACCGCTGTAAACAATTTCATATAATTCCGACACTATACAAATAGTAGTCTCTTTCTGGGGGGAAGTCAAGAGTCATTCGGAAATTAAATCAATATTATTATCACTAACAAAACCCTTCGATTTAAGCATGGAAAAACCTTCGTGGGCAATATAATTTATTTTAACAGCTTTTTCCCAGACTTCGTTTTTTTCGTCTCTGTTTTTATTTATTAATAAAAGAGACTCTCTACCTATCTTATCGAAAAGTTCAATAGCTTTAGAGACGTTATCGTCGTGACCTTGTCCGCAGCATGGCATGTAAGTATTTACACGTTTTATTATTGCATGTATATTTTATCTCCATGTCACGCGAGGCGACTTTCTATACTACCGATGCACCGAAGAAAGAAGCCCAAAAATCTAGCGGCAAGCATTAAAAAGAATCTCAACACGGTGCTAAGATACAGCCAAGGCTTGTACCACCATTTCTTTTCTTTGTCAGTTTGTTTTTCTACCATGTCCTTGGTTTTGGTTTGAAACTCTACTCGTTTAGCGTTATCTTCCTTTTTCCACTCTGTCAAGTCTATCTCTTTCAAATCTCCTTTCCAGAAGAGAGCGCTGAACGACATAAGGAAATCGTACTTTTCTTCTAAGTGAATCCCGTGAAAAATTAGTTCCCCTGTATATTCTTTTTTCTCCAACCCCGTGGAAATGGGCTCCACATCTCCTTTTTCATTAACCTCAATTTCTCTGATCTCTTCGTAGATTAGCCCATCCGATTCTATAGAGAATTTACTAAACATGTTCTCACTTATAGGCGCGGCAGATTCTAAATGAAATTCGATTTTTTCCCAACTGGGAGGACTCTTTATGTCTTTTAATAATTCCTCCGATATCGGGAGGGGGTAATCGCAGGTAATTCGATTTAAATCAAACATCCCAGTTCCTTTGAAGCTCTTTCCTTAGATAGTAAACTCTCGACATGACTGTACCGATAGGAACATTAGCCTTCTTAGAAGCCTGCTCATAAGACATTCCTTGGAGCAAAACTAAATCTGCCATTTCTTTTTTCTCTTCAGAAAGACCATCTAGTATTTTGTTGAACTTCTTTGATTTATAGGAGAATTCATCCTTTTCCTCTAGATTTTTTGAAGGCGTCCTTACTTCGACGCTGAATTTGGCCAACATTCGCTCTTCGTCTTGGTCGTCCTCGGTTATATCTTCAAAAAAGACTTCTCTCTTGTGTTTTCGTTTATAATCGTAAAAAGCGTTGAAGGCTATCCTGCAAATCCAAGTAAATAATTTACTTTTGTTTTGAAAACCGTCTATTTTGTTCCAAACCTTAACCCACGCTATTTGCGTTATCTCTTCCGCGAGTAAATAATCCGAACACTTCGATGCAATAAAATTCCTCACCTTGTCATTATACAAAGAATGGACATACTCAAAAGCTTTTTGGTCCCTTTTTTTAATCAGGTCGCAAAGCTCTTCTTCACTTAGGGATTCATAATGAACCATAATCTAAATTATGGCCTTTTAGTCAGAAAGTCAAGACCGTTACTTACCTTTGTAGGTTCTTTTTCCGGATCGCTCAATTTTTCTCCAAGAGCACTCTTGGTAGAGGAATCTACTCATAGCATTCGCAAACTGGGTTACTTCTTTTTCGGATTTATCCCAGAAAAAAGCATGAGCGAATTCATGTATACAAGTATTTAATTCGGATTGTTTTGTCAGATAAGGATTTATATAAATTCTGGGTCTTTCGTCGTCTGGAGCGTAGCAGACGCCATCGGCTTCGTCGTAGTGTTTACCGTGAGGCTTTTTGAATAAAACGACATACTCGACACCTTTTGAATTTTTAAAAGTAAAAAGCTTCGGGTCATTTTTCTTTTTCGTTCTTTTCTTCTTCGCCGCCATACGTATTACGTGAAATAGGGTTTTTTCCTTCTTTTTTGAATTCTTTGCTGCTGCTTTCCATACTTGTCTAGTTTCTTCCTTACGTCTTTGTTATGGACGTGAACAGTCGGAAGCCATTTTTTAAGGGCGTCACAAACGTTTATGAGCCAATCGGCGCATTTATGAATTTCTTCATCGTCGTGATCAAGCGTTATCTCGTCTGGCACTCGGGTTTTAGAGAGGAAAGACTTAAAGTGTTCCAAGGTATGTGCCTGATAGTAGTCCTTTTCGACGCTATTTTGTTTGCAAAGACACAGCCTGTAATTAACGGATTCGCCTTTTTTCTTGCGTTTTCTCTCGGTCCAGCCATGATGTCGTACCATCATGATCATCTCGTCACTCGAGATGTCCGGCTTTATTCTTCTCCCGTTTGCTTTTTCTTTTGATCGCATTCTCTCATCCTTTTCGTAAAATATTGTGCTAATTCTTTCTCGAATTTCACTCTCTCTACGCTTTCAAATCTACCCTTATTCTCTAAATACGCAAGCCGTTTCTCTAGTTTTAATAAAGCCCCCAAATTATCGGGGTCTTCTTGCTCAAGAAGGATGCACTCACGCATCACTTTAGCCGACTCCCTCTCCCACCAATCCGAGGTTTTAGTAAGCGCCTCGGCCTTTAGGTTTAATTTATCGAGATCTTTGTTTCTCATATTAAAAAATCGCCATTTTCCTCATCTTCTTGTTCTAGATTGTTGGTAACCGTTATGATAAATGTTTTATTCGCGTCTTTAACTTCTACGTGGAAGTCTTCATATCCTATTGATTTAGACTTTTTTTTTAAATATTTATAAAAACAATCATGACAAATAAATCGAGTTTTAGCTCCTATAGTAATATCAAAGTAGACGAGTTTCTTGCCTTTGTAAAGGATATCGTAGTCTCTTTTTGAATAAGTGAGGTCGCATCTATCGCATGACGCTTCCCCCTTAATTTTATAAGGACGAATAACTTTGAGTTGAACCATGTCATTATTTACACCCGTCATCATCTTGATTATTATAATACTCTAAAATTTCATCACTGTCCGGCTCTGGCGTCCAGTCCAAATAACGCGCAACCAGTATGGTGCCAACGAAGAAAATAATTACTTCTAAACTAGATGCTTCCATATTACCTTTCCTCCACTATTAACTTTTGCCCTTTTTCTTGTATTTTTTTTCTATGCTTCTCAGCTGATTCTTTTCCTTCTTCTGTGAACGGAAAGGCTCCATAAATATATTTATTCTCGTCCACAATAACGTAGCATTTTTCTTTGTTTTTAATTTTGGGCATTTTTATGATTTTCTAAAAGCTCTCTCACTGTTTTTAGGTGATGGGTAATCCAGCCGTCTCCATCTTTCGAAATGGTAGGGTCTTTACGGGACTCAACGCGGTCATCAATTTCGCTCTTTTCTATAACTTGATCTAGTACGAAAAGCGCCTTTTCTAAGTCGGACTTCATCTAATTAATATAATATGAGAATTATAGCGATAAGTCCAGCTTATTTTAACAATTTGGGAATATCTTCAAATTCGACAGTTTCAAAAATCGTTTTTCTTAGCTCGCTTCCGGCCTCTGTCATCTGGTCTCTGCTGAAACCTTCTGCTTCTGCCCACATCCATTTTCTTACGTCTATCATGAAGCTAGTAAAACTAGGTTCTCCATTCTTGTCAACTTCTAAACCTAGCGCAGCAACTTTTTCCCTTTTTCTATTCACCAGTAAAATAAGGTTATCGGGGTCGCAATTAACAATTTCGATATCATATCCTAGAACTTTGGCTCGAGTTCTGCATACATTAGCTTTGGATTTTAGTAGGTGATTCATCCACAATGAATTACACTAATGTTTTTTTCTTATGAAATAAAGAACGATCCACTATAATAGATGAATGAAACATCTCCCTAAGTGCTTAAGGCATCCGCTCTGGCTAATAGCAATTATTTTACTCGTTTGGTACGCTGTTTTTGGCTATAAATACGGATTTATTTATAATCACGGCGTTAGTATGCAACCCACAATTCAGGATGGGGAGTGGATTATAGTAGAAAAAAAATCATTCTGGAGAGAAAAATGGAAGCCAGATAGGTACGATGTTGTTATTATTGATGACAAAAAATCTAAAGAAAGACTCTCTAAAAGAGTTATAGGTTTGCCCAACGACACTATACAAGTTAAAGAAGGGGTCATATATTTGAACACGCGACCATTAGAAGACCCATTTGGAAAAGGAAAAATATTAGTATATCTCGTTGACGAAAACGAAAAGTCACTCCGTTACTGGGAAACGGGAGAATGGGGAAATGCTGGTGACCCAGTTGTGGAAATGACAAACCATAGAGAAGAAAAAATTCCAGAAGGGCATGTATGGGTTATTGGCGATAATAGGTCAGAATCTTGGTATGGCATACTACCAATAAAAGACATAAAGGGCTTGGCCGTGATATATTAACGCCGTGTAATATTTAGCATGGAAGAACTAATGAAAGACCACATTCTAAGACTAGAAAAAGATATTAAAGAAAGAGACAATAGTGCTTACCACGCGGAGCTTACCAGAATAGACCTAAAAAACATCGCCTCGCTTCGTGAAGGCCGTATTCCCCAGTACCGTGATCATGGCCCTGCTTTGCCTGAGATAGAAATGTTTGAATTCTCAGATTTATGCGCGACGGAATAGAAAAATTAATAATCAACAGCAATATCGTAGAGATACACTACGATAAAACGGGGAATTGGAAAAAAGATAAAATCTATATATACGACTGCACCGAAGAACTCCCAGAAGAAGAAAGCGATCTTATTGTAAATTATTTATACGAAGAAGGTTTTATTATGGACAGGAGAACAGAGACCACAGTTGTTAGAGGCGGTCTTTAAATCATATAATAGAAGGATTATTCGTCAACCTCGATCTCTTTAGTGACCATTCTGGAGCCTTCCCACTTTTTGACTAATTTCGTCTTTTTCTTTTTGCAGCATTTCTTATTTTGCTCTACAACGTCATCGTGGTCGCAGCATTTTTCTTCATGGCAATCACAGCCGCAATGCAAATTGCACAGCCCCACTTTACAAAACCAATGTCTAATTCTTCTACCCAACCTTCCGTGATTTGGGTCTTTTTTTAGAAATTTACCTACTCCAGAACTCCATGTGCTGCTCATAGAAGATATTACACTAAAAACAATCGAAAGCCTTCTCGTAAAAATCAAGTATCATCACTATTCTTAGCTCCTTAGTGTTGTTTTGTACTTCGTGTTCAAACGTATCATCAAAAATAAGTAATTTTCCTTCCTCCCAACACCTTGTTTCTCCAGATACCGATATCCAGCAGTCTTCTTTGGCGACTACAACCCCATCACGGGTGCGCTTAGGCACAGACAAGCCCAAATGTACCCTTATAACCTTGGTTGCGTTGTAGCCCGTGTGGGGATATATATGGGTCTTAGAGGGCAAAAAACTAAACGCGGCACCGTCAAGGTGGTCTAGCTCCCCCAACAAAGAAGTAGTTTTGGGGTAATCACGAATTGCTGGCTTGAAAAATTTTCCATGGCTGTAAATTGGGCGGATGAGCCACTTTCCATCATGAATTACTTCAGGAGCCTTCTTGGTAGAAGGCCAAGGGTGGAATTTGCTATTTCCAAATTTTTTAAATTCCTTCAATATTGTACGGTAATTCTTTACAAGAATATCCGTGTGTTTAAAATTTTTACTATTTATAAACATTGTGTCACAAGTCAATTTAGCACTCAAAGAAAGAAAACGCAACGCGCACAAAAAGCACGCGCTGCGTTAGTGTTGCTCCACCCCCTTGGCATCCCCGTGACTCGGGATAAATAGCTACTCCGAGTCTTTACAACTACATGCACAGTCAACTGTTGCACAGACACCGGAGTCACAACACCCTGCCTCACATGAGCAGTTAGGACATCCGGAATCTTTCCAACAACCAACCATAAGTAGGGTAGCGGTGGCAAAAACAAACATTTTCTTCATTTTTGATTCCTCCTTTCTTTATTTGATGATGATCAGCGCTCTCGGGTAAGTGACCCGCAGCATATAAGGAAACATTTTTTTAGCCGCTTCCTTATCGTCATCTACATCTTCGGATTTCTCTTTGGGCTCATGCTCGATAGGCAGTTTTTTAAGGTCATCTTCCGAAGGCATTGGAATGCTCCTATCTAGAGCCCACATAATTTTATGTTTCTCACAGTAATCGATCATCCTTCTCACTGGCACAATAAGGTTAAACCCCTCTCCTGCTCCTCTAACAAGCATTCCTACGTATCGGGCATCAGATTTTAAATATACACCCCCGCCAGAGCTTCCCGGAAAAGCCGTGCAAGTAGTCTGGTCGAACACGTGTTTATTTAATGATTTAATTAATCTACCGTGCTGCGAATAAATCCCATCTGTCATACTATTCGCACCCATTTGGCCAAGTAGAGAACCAACGTGTAGGAGGTCTTCGCCCAGAGGGGGAATTTTTTTATCAAGGTAAAAAGTAACTGTATCGGTAACAAAATTCAATTTTCTCACCCTAAGCAAAGCTAAGTCATGCCCGTCGTCAGCGTCACTGTATTTTAAGACTTCGGCGTCCATTTGTAGCCGACCAACTGTTCTCCCGTTTTGCCTAATCTCTTTAACAACCATAGGGTCTTTGAATTCAACCAAAGTCTTTGGCATGCCGTTAATTACCGTTTTTCTCGTTTTTCTTAAGTTATCTATAACATGTGCGGCGGTCCACACAAAATTAACCTGATTACCTTTCGCGTCTTTTCTTGTGAAAATAACGCCAGAGCCCTCTCCAATGGAAAAATCTCCTTCTGATCTTATTGTAACGGAAACGTTTTGAAGGTGATCCGCTGTGGTTTGCTTCTTTTCGGCGGTAAACGATGAGGTCGTTAGGCCGAAACCAAGGATTAGGGCTGAAAGGATTTTCATAATAATTTACAAGCTAATATATTGTAAATTTTAGAAAACAATTTATCCAAACTTTTTCGATTTCGCGCAAATTTCTGAAGAAGACCTTATTTTATCTCCAAGCCCGTCTTGCATTTCAATATTAAGCTCTCTACATACCTCAGCCTCGGGTATTTCTTCTTCTTTCCGGTCTCCCCCATTCGCAAAAATATGCGGAAGACATAGCCGCAGAGAACGACATACGCTGGAATCAGTATCAATAGAAATAAAAGCTTCATCGACGCATTTTAATGATTTAACAATTCTAAGGCGATCTTCTTGACCCATGAAGGGCTTACCCTTTTTAAGTCTAGCTTGTTCATCGCTATTTATTATTACAACTAATTTATCCCCAAGAGACTTAGCTTTTTCTAAATATTCTATATGACCTACATGTAGAGGGTCAAAGTATCCACTAGCCGCAACGGTTGTTAATTCTATATTCATAAGGCTGTTCATTATTCTTCTAAAATTGGGGTCTTCTAGATATTTTTTATTTACAGACATTAAAACTGATTCATTAAATCATCCTCCCAGCCATTGGGTCCATCTTCCGTCTCCGCCTTGCAAATTTCATAAATTAAAATTGCGATAGCAATATCTTCAATAGCTACCCCAGTGGAATCGAATATAGAAATACCTTTATCTAGCTGCAAAGATTGAAACCCAGTAATTAGATTGCAAGATTTGATAACATCACTTAAGCTCAATACCTCTAAATCGGGCCACTGGTTATATTGCAATTCGCCAGAGTGAAATGCTTGCTCGGGGTCATCGCAGATAATATCTGCCGCGCCATCAATCACGTTGGTCATTAACTCGCGCTTGCCTTTTGCGTCAGCACCAACAGCATTGATATGGCAGTTGCTTTTAACATTATGGACATTGAGATAAGGCTCTGTAGATGGGGTAAGAGTAGTAATGATGTCTGCATGTTCTACAATGCCGGTGTGGTAGCTAATCTTATGACTATACATTCCATGCCTGTTAAGCAAAGTAGAAAGTTTTACTGCTGCTTTAGTGTTTTTATCACAAAGAGTAGCCGTATAGTCTCCAAAAATTTCTTTGTAAGCTAAGGCGTGATAATACGCTTGCTTGCCACATCCAATAAAAGCTATTTCCGTCAAGTTCTTCGGCGCACAATATTTTGCGGCTATAGCTGAAGTTGCGGCTGTCCTGTACGCAGTGAGGGTAGTACAATCCATGGCCATTAACGGAAACCCCGTGTGCCTATCACTAAGGATAAGGCTTCCAAGGGTAGTGGGAAGCGGTGGGCCATCAAAATCTCTAGGATCATCGACTTGCCAATTATTTGGGAATACGCCTATCCACTTTAATGCGGCGAACTGTTTAAGGGCCGCTGGCATAGCTCTGAAATCCCCGCCTTTCCCCTCAAGGTAAACCTTGGGAACCATGTCCGCTGTCTCATCAATAAACGCGTTCTCGACCCTATCAATTATTTCTCCCCATCTATGCGCAAGTAGCTCAGAGACTCGCTTGTCTGTCAAATACTTCATTTTTGGTATCATGTTATCTCCAAATATTTTTATCTTCTCTTCTTTTTCTCCTCATATAATCACGCTTTTGTTTTCTGCGTTTTTCTATATCTTTTTTGTCATATTTATCTCTAGCCTTCTTTGAAGCCTTTTTTCCTTTGGAGGTATCTAAATATTTCCTCTGCGGTTCATATATATCGTCCACCAATTTTCTTTTTCTCTTTTTTCTTTTCATATATAGTCCACCTATTATTATTTTTGATTTATGGTACTCTCGGAAGGACTCGAACCTTCGACCCTCTGTTTAGAAGACAGATGCTCTATCCAACTGAGCTACGAGAGCAATTCAAATGACCGCCCTTCCTTTGTCTTCCATCCAGTCTTGTTCTGGTCTATCCGCCTCCTCATTTCTCCTCAGGGCCGCATCGATAATGTAGCTGGTCATACCAGCGTCTACCATCTCAGCTAATAAAGCCTGCATGTCTTTCGGAAAACAAGTTCCTCCGAAGCCTCTCTTGCCGTCTGGCCCCGGAACCGCTGTGTGGCTTTCAGTTATCCTTTCGTCAAGGCACACTAATTCTTTTGCCAAATCATAAGATACGCCCTTTAGGTTACAGAACTCTTGCAACTCGTTAAAAAAGGAAACTTTTGTAGCTAAGAAGCAGTTCCTCATATCTTTGCACATCTCTGCGGAATCAGTAGGAGTGAAGTGAATTGTAGGGGGGTTAACAATTCTACCGTTCTTATGCGACAATCTAAAAAGCATACGGATTTTCTCTTTAAAGTCAACGTTTTGAGGGTCATGTGTACCCACTATCCAATCTTTAGTTTGCTTAACGTCTTCCATCCAGTTCCTTTCGGTAAGAAATTCGGGCATAAAGTTGACGCCAATTCGTTTTGATAAGCCTACTGGAACAGTGGACCTAACAATTATAGGTGTATCCCCCACATCTTTTTGTATTTTGCCTACAACGTCTTCCACTATGCCGGTATGACAGCGCCCAGACGGCTCCATCGGGGTTGGGACACACACGAAAATCAAATTAGCATTTTCAAGGCCTTTTATCTCTGGAGAATAGATACAATTTGTGCCAACAAAATCCGCATCAGTAACCTCATTGATATCATGTATTATGACTTTTACATTTTGACAACCAAGAATGCTGGTAGCTTTCCCAACGTAGCCATAGCCCACGATCCCTATACTCATGTTGCGATTAACGGCGTTACTCAAATGCCTTTTTTTAACGAGTGCATCCTGAAGTTCTTCTTGCATTACATAATAATATATACCTTTTCTGCCGGAAGGTCAAAAGAAATAAAAAGAAAAAATACCCGCCGCGCAAAGCCAACGAAACGCGACGGGCATTAGAATACGAGCTCAGTTATTTATCACCTACCATAGGCTCGCATTGTTTATGACGGGCTAGCCGATCTTTAATTCAATCCAAGTGAGGCAAAGTTTCTCTACTCGACCTGTTTCCCCCCTTTTGGTAAACGAAGACCTTTTTTAGCTTTGCTTTCCTCCTCCTCTATCTTCTGCATTTCTTTCTCTGCGTCTATTTGCGGGGGAGGCGCATAATCGTCGTACTCGTTTTCGAAAATGGAAACAGTCTCTAGCTCTTTCTCTATTTTCGCCCTATCATTCTTTAGCTTCTTCGCCTTCTCCTTGGCTTCTTTATCTCTGACGGCGATGTCCTCCGGAAACAGGGTCTTATCGTAAAGAAAGTCCCTCAGGTCTCCTACTGTTTTTATTTCATTGAAATCCATCAGGGTATTGTCAATCTCTACGTTATATTTGTCTTCTAAATCGAGTAGCATTTCGATTGCCTCTAAAGAATCTATATCTAGATCTTCCTTGAGTCTAGACTTTAGGGTGACCTTAACTCCTTCTTTGGCTACGTTCAGTGAGAGCTCCTGCTTGAGCAGGTTCGTAAAAAGTCTTTTATCTTTGCAAAGACCCATTCTCTTTTTCTTTTTGGGTTTCATTTTTTTTCTACCAATTCTAGCCCCAGTTTGGAGCACATTGTTTTATAATCTTCTATGTGTTCGGGTTTAAGCTGGGGAGCAGCACACGCCAACTTATGATGCAAAGCTGGCATTTTCATAGCTAATAAGGTTTCCATGTCTACGTTACCTATACCTCCAATGGGCCACATATTATTTACCACATGAAGGACAATCCCTTTTTCTTCATCTGTTAATCTATTTAAAACATGTCTGTAAATCATTCCCAACTTTCCACGATTGTGGTCGCCGTAGCGTATTCTCTCGTATGACTCACGCTTACGTGAACATCGCATTCTAATTTACAAAAAGTATCTAACGCGTGCTTACTGAATTGAACATAAGGCTGACCCGTTTCCCTCCTTCTCAATTCTATGTGTTTCCATTCCATCTTAGCGCCTATTCCGTACCCAAAACATTTAGCGGTAGCCTCCTTCGCCGCAAACCTAGCAGCAACATACTGCGCAGGGTTTTCGTGAGACAAACAATATTCCTTCTCGTCTCTGGTTAATATTTTATTTAAAAATCTTTCACCCCATCTATCTATGAGCTTGCCAACTCTGGCTACATCGACTATGTCTGTTCCTATTCCTAATATCATAATATTTCCACTACTAGATGTTCCTGCATCATAATTTTGACGCTCTCGCCGCCGTTTAATTCCTTAATTATTTGTTTATCTTTCTCATTAAGATTCTGGCCTAATGCGCCAAAATAATTTACCGCTAGCTCTCTCTTCTGTTTTCTCTCACATTTACAACAATTTCTTGCTAAGTCCCTCAAGGACATGAGGGTATTAATCGTATTACTGTCTTTAAATTCGTCTCTATGCTGATCTACAAATTTAAAAAATGCTGCGCCTTCAAAAACTATCATGCGTATATTCTTTTTATTATAAAAAATAAACAGAGGCTAAGCAAATTTACTATCGCAAAGTAAATCAATGGAAGATCACAACTAAGAGAAATTATCACAGTCAACCAGACGGACAAACAAATCGGGCAAGTAATTAAATTTATCCAAAATGAATTTCCATATTCAAGCCTTAGAAAATCTAGATAGCTTACTTCCTCAGACAGAGGGTGATCCTCGTATTCTACAATACGAAAAGCCAAAGATAGTCTAAAAGCCTTAGCGTATTGAACAAAAGCGTCTGACTCGAACCATATCATCAGAATTAGAGTCACCCAGCAAGATAAAGCTATAAGTTCCATTGCATTATATTATTTCTCTGAGATTCAAATTTTCCAAGCTTTTCTCTACTAGAACTGTCGCTACCTCGTCTCCTTTACTGATATCAAACGAGTTATGCGAACCAAACAGGGCTGAGCGAGCCTGTGCAGATTTATTTTTCAAAAATAAGAAGTCAGGAACAGCTATATTTATAAAAGATATTTTAATTTCTTCCCCACCAGTAATAAGCCTAGGGACGCCTACTGCTCCGGTTTCTAAAAGAATTTTTTCATTCGGAAAAACTTTTACCACAAGCTCGGGAGACCCGAACAGCATTATGCCCGTGCTAATCTCCACTCTTTCCATGGGCTGCACGCGATAGTCTTTGTTGCTAAACAAACGAAAGACGGGTTTACCAGAACTGACCTGTTCGGGATCAACCGTGTTCTTATCTAATTTAGTAAAATTTAGAACCATAAAATGGTGGGCCCGACAGGACTCGAACCTGTAACCAATGCATTATGAGTGCACTGCTCTAACCGATTGAGCTACGGGCCCTTACCGGAGCACCGGCTCTCGCATTTTTATACTGCCGGTTCAGCGGAAGACCTGTTGACCTTGTAGGTTCGCCTAGGTCTTCCGACTCCATAAGAAGACTTGCCTACTTCAGTAAGCTCTCCTCGATTGACGGCAGACCTTACTTTCATTCTTATGGAAGCGTCGGTAAGTTTAGCCGGAGACGCATCAGATACATCTTTAACCGTGAACACGGTGGTTTGGGGCCAATCTACATTTACAGAGGGTCTCCCTCTTTTAGTACTTTTCTCAGTGTTTTCATTCATATCCCATTAAACTATACCAACTCTATCGAAGGCGCAAGTTTTTTTTGAAATAAAATCAAGACTTGGTATAATAAAGGTAATGACTGTCTTAGACGCTACTACTCATTTATTTGAATGGTTCAAAACACACGACTGCTTCGAAGAAAAGAATATAAAAGAAATTATTTTAGTGTCAGACACTCCGGACAGGGATAAAGCCGCCTTTTTATGCTCTCTAGATGACCTTGAAAAAAGCGATGTGCTTGGGTGCACCACCGTAGGAGTTGGTTCAGATGCAAGGAAAATTTGGGTACTTAAAAAAAACATACAAGCCTACGACCAGACAGTCGATATTCCATATCCCTTGTCTTTAGAGATTTCTATGTGCCTCAATCAAATGTGTATGGTCTTGGAAGATTATACCGACCAATGCGATCCGCAAGCTTTGACTCAAAAAGATATAATGAACCTTACGTTTATCTGTAAAACCCTACAGAATCAACCGCCTCCAGAAAATAATTTGACTTCCCTATAGAATCGAATTACTATCCTCAAAAGGTTTTAATCCTTTTTAGCCCGCTGAGAGCAAACAGTAGGGTTTTCCTGAGATGAGGCCTCAGGGGCCAGAGCTTGGCAAAGCTCATATTCAAAGGTATGCCTAGGAAGTTATACATCCTATAAAAAACTAACGGGTAGTTCCCGTTGCAATACCCCGGCGTGTTGTGGTTAATCACTGTAATGAGTTTTCAAGCACAGTTTCTCATCCTGTTACAAGGAAGGTGATTCCAGTTATATTAACTGGTTGTGTAATGTCTTCTGAATGTCCCATCAGAGTTTTAAATCACTGGGTCCAGAGAAAGAAGAAGCATGCTACATGGAATCCTCCTTATGGGGGGTTTCATGTCTAATCCGAAAAAGAAGTATCATGCTTCGGATATACCCCGTCTTAATTAATTATTAAGACTTGACTTGGTAAACTTTAGATTGTAATTTTTTTTAATATTTTTCAACAGATAAATGAAGACTGTATTCGTTGGTATAAGTGGGGTTGCCGGTTCAGGCAAAGATTTATTTTTCAAGCTTCTCAAGAACGAGTTAGACAAAAAGAGTATAGCTGCTCATAGATATTCGTTAGCGGATTCATTGAAGAGAGAGTGTCGGCCATATCTTTTAGATCACCATAAAATAGATATTTTTAACTGCTCTAGAAAAGAGAAGGATTCTGTTAGACCTTTTTTAGTATTCCACGGAACCATGAAAAGGGCAGCATCTAAAGGTAGACATTGGATAGAGATTTTAAATAAGAGAATGACAGAAGAAAATTTATCAGGAGTTGTTTGTGTTACTGATATAAGGTATGACGAGTTCGATGGAGATGAAGTAGACTGGATAAGGGGTGAACGCAAGGGCATACTTGTCCATATATCTCAGGAAGGAATAGCTCCGGCAAATAGTGAAGAAGCAGGACAAAACCCTAAACTATTAGAGAAGTGCGATTACCCAATCGAATGGGCCACCATAAAAGGAGGTCAAAGCGAAGTGGAAAGCCAACTCACCGAAAAATATGTTAAAAAATTCGTGGATTGGCTGCTAAATGAAAACCGAAGACAGCGTTCTAGCTAATGAAGTAAAAGAAAAAGACTGCCAAAACAGTCTGGTTGAATTAATAGGTAGGCATTCTAATCTTTGTTACAATATATGTCAAAAATATATGCCAGTAATGCATGCGTCTGGTATATTTGTCGACGACGTATTGAATGATAAAGACTACATCATATATCAATCAGCAAAATCATTTGACCCAACAAGAAAAACTAAATTTTCCACATGGCTAGGTAATCAAGTAAGATATTATTGCCTTAATAAAATTAATAAAAATAAAAAGTATGTAACCACGGAAGATCAAGAATTGAGCTTCCTCATGGAGAGAGAGGAAGGGCCCGAGGACAACAAAGAGCTTAGAGATTACATGTTGGATTTATTGTCTCAAATAAAAGACAAGCGCATTAAAAGAATATTTGAATTAAGATATTTTAGCGAGGAGAAGAGTCGAATGACTTGGACTGACATATCTAGAAAAGTAAAAGTAAGCTCTCAGACAGCAATCAACTTACATAATAAGGGGTTAGATTCCCTAAAGAAAAAGATTAAAAAAGACTCAGCAACATTTTCATAAAAAAATATTTGACAACAAATAATAAAGGAACTAGTATTAGGAAGTATGAGTACTGAAAATAATAATCAAACCAACAACGATAGTGAGTGGAGACAGCGTGAAATGGGCGCTTTGTGGAAGAAAGCTGGCAGAAGCCAGACCTACCTCTCCGGTCAAGTTAAAATGAAGATGCCTGATGGCTCTGAGGAAATGGTGCGCTGCCTTGTCTTTGAGAATAAGAACAAGAAGTCTGATAATGCACCCGACTTCGTGATCTACAAATCCGAAGACCGTAGGACCGAGGGCGCAGAACAACAGTCTTCAGAAAAGAAAGAAGATACAGTAGAAGCCGACGGACTTCTGTAAATGAACCTCGCTTTAAATGTACCACTTAATTCTGTTTCTTTCGGTCAGACTTCAACAGCCTTACTGAGAGAGATGAAAAAGAGGTCTCTTGACCCCTCGATTTTCCCAATCGGGGGTCAAGTTGACCTTTCAACACAAGAACCCGACCACGAATTCGATAAATGGGTTCAAAAAAATTGCCAAAAAGCTCCAGCTTGTCACTCCAGAGACATTCCTACTTTTAAACTCTGGCACCTTAATGGCTCTCTTGAATCTTTTAGTGAAAAACAGACCCTACTTTCCTTTTACGAGCTTGATCAACCCACCCCAGCAGAGACTAATGTAGCTAGAAATCACAATACTATATTCACATCTGAATATACTTGTGAAGCATTCATGAACGCGGGTGTTCAAACTCATTATGTGCCACTATTTTTCGATAATTTTAATTTTAAAAACACAAACAAAAAATACTTTGACGATGGAAGAATTGTATTCAACCTAGTAGGTAAAGTAGAAAAAAGAAAACGCCACGAGAAGACAATCCGAGCATGGATTAAAAGGTTTGGCGGAGACAAAAGATACTTTTTGCAGTGCGCTGTTTACAACCCGTTCTTTAAGGATCAAGATAACAACGCCATCATAAATAATATTTGTGAAGGCAAAAAGGTTTTTAACGTCGGCTTCCTTGGCTTCATGGGCAAGAACGCTATCTATAATGACTTTTTAAATTCCGGAGATATTATCTTAGGCATGTCTGGAGGAGAAGGCTGGGGTTTACCCGAATTTCATTCCGTCGGCCTTGGCAAGCATGCTGTGGTTATGGATGCTCATTCTTATAAGGGTTGGGCTAACAAGGATAATAGCTGCTTGGTTAATCCTTCTGGTAAAATAGAAGCTTACGATGGAGTGTTCTTCAATAAGGGTCAACCTTATAACCAAGGAAATATATTTGATTACAATGAAGATGAATTTATTGCGGCTTGCGAAGAGGCCATAAAGAAGGTCGAGAGCAACAGGGTTAATGAAGAAGGATTGAAAATTCAAAAAGAATTCACGGTTGATAAAACCTTGGATAAGATACTGGAGTTAGTTTAATGCCTGTATACCTCTTCCAGCACCCCGACACCGAAGAGGTTATCGAGGTACTTCAAAGAATGAAAGACGCCCATGTCTATACCGATGAAGACGGCGTAGATTGGCAAAGGATTTGGGTAACACCAAACGCTTCGTCAGACGTAAATATAGACCCCTTTAACGCAAATACTTTTAACGACAAAAATCGCCACAATGATAAAGCAACCTATGGCGAGATCGTAGAGCAAGCCAAAGAACTAAGCCAAAAAAGAAAAGAAAAGTCAGGTTTAGGATATGATCCAGTTAAAAGAAGCTACTTCGACAAGTGGAGTAAGGAGCGAAAAGGTAAGAAACACCCTCAAGATAAAGGGTAGTCCATACACCTTCTATTTCGGATTCCCTAATAATATCTTTCCAGTTTTTTAACTTTCTTTTTCATAAGAATCAATGTAATATTCTATTGTTGACAGGATAAGAATGAACACTCTTAAGGTTACCCAAGTAAAGAAAAGGAACGGAAGGCTTCAGAAGTTAAATATTAATAAGATAAACCTCTGTGCCCAAAGAGCTTGCGAGGGCTTAGAGAATGTTTCCGCTAGTGAAATCGTTATCGACGCAGACGTACAACTTTACGAGAAAATCCCTACCAAAGAAGTGGACAAAGCTCTGATTATGTCCGCTAGAGCAAAAATTGAGAAAGAACCAAATTATTCTTACGTCGCTGCTAGATTACTTTTAGGCAACGTACACAAAGAGGTGTTCGGCATTAGCGTAGACAAAGACGCATTCGACCACCAGTATAGACTGTCTTTCATTAGGAACATTAAACTCTTGACTAAAGAAGATATTCTAGACGAAAGACTTCTTGATTTTGACTTGAAGAAACTTTCTTCTGCTTTAGTCATAGAAAGAGACTTCAAATTTAAATATCTCGGTTTACAGATATTATATGATCGTTATTTTCACTCTATAGAAGGAAGGAGATTGGAATCTCCACAATCCTTCTGGATGAGAGTAGCAATGGGACTAGCAATAAATGAAGAACATAAAGAAGAAAAAGCAATCGAGTTCTACAACTGCATATCTAACTTCCAATTATGCTGCTCAACTCCAACGCTATTTAATAGTGGTAGCACTCATTCTCAGCTTTCTTCTTGTTATCTTAACACTTTCGATGATTCAATCGACGGAATCTTCGAAGGACTCTGGCAAGAAGCAAGAAAATCCAAGTACGCTGGCGGATTAGGCTTTGACGTAACACCGTTTAGAGCTTCTGGCTCTTATGTTAAGGGGACCAACGGCTCTTCAAGCGGTTTGATACCTTGGCTTAAACTTTACAATGATACCTTAATCGCTGTAGACCAAGGCGGAAAAAGACCCGGCGCTGGCTGCGCCTACCTTGAGCCTTGGCATTTAGATATAGAAGACTTTTTAGATTTGAAAAAGAATACTGGCGACGAGAGAAGACGTTGTCACGACATGAACACGGCTAATTGGCTTCCAGACTTATTTCTTAGAAAAGTTCAGGAGGACGACGACTGGTATTTGTTTAGCCCAAGTGACGCCAGAGACCTTCACGAACTCTACGGGGAAAAATTTGACAAAAAATATAAATCTTACTGCAAGAAGGCTGAGAAAGGGGAGATACCAAACTTCAAGAAAATAAAAGCTAAAGATTTATGGAAGAAGATGCTCCGTTCTTTGTACGAAACTGGTCATCCTTGGATGACATTCAAAGATAGCTCCAATTTTCGTTATTCTAATAGCCACGAGGGGATAGTACATAGTTCTAACCTGTGTACAGAAATCTTTTTACATACTAAGCCCTCCAAGTATAAAAACGGAGACAAAGTAGAAGTAGGCGAGACGGCGGTTTGCAACCTGAGTTCTGTTAACCTCAAAGAGCACCTGAAAGAAAGCGGAGAATTAGACTACCAACTCTTGTCTGATACCATCGCTACCCAAATGAGAATGCTGGACAATGTAATTGACTTAAACTTTTATCCAACTTCCGAAGCCGAGAAATCCAACTTGTCTCATAGACCTGTTGGAGCAGGGAGCATGGGATGGGCAGATGTATTCCATTCTTATGATATAAATTATTCTTCAGAAGAAGCGGTCAGGATGTCTGACGAGTTATATGAGTTCATCTCCTACCACTGCCTATTTAACTCTAGCAAATTAGCGGCAGAGAAGGGTAAGTACAGCACATATGATGGCTCGAAGTGGTCTAGAGGACAACTACCTATAGATACCTATAATAGATTGATGGGTTACCTTGGGGAAGACCCAATAAACTTTCCCGACAGACAATACACTCCGGAACTAGACTGGGAAAAATTACGCGAGCATGTAAAAGAACACGGCATGCGGAACAGCAATACCATGGCCATTGCCCCGACAGCTACAATTTCCTACATACAGGGGTGCAGCCCCGGCACTGAACCAGACTTTTCTCTGCTCTTCGTTTACGAAAGCAAGAGTGGCAACCTACTCATCATTAACGAATGGTTTGTAAAAGAGTGCAAAAAGTTGGGGATTTGGAACCAGAACTTCGTAGATATGCTTAAAGCCGTGGACGGAGATGTCTCCAGACTTAATGGGGAATTACCCCCCGAGTTAAAGGAGCATTATCTTACGGCTTTTGACCACGACCAGTTCAAACTAATAGATTCCGCTGCCGCAAAACAAAAATGGATAGATATGGGGCAAAGTTTAAATTTATTTAATAATAAAAACTCATTAAAGTTCTTGAATGACTTATACATGCATGCTAGAATGAGGGGGTTGAAGAGCACATATTACTTAAGAAACAAAAGCGCAAGCCAAATTGAGAAGTCTTCTATAAGGGTCGAGAATTCCGATGAAGAATCCGCTTTAGCCTGTAGCATTCTCAACGGAGAAGATTGCGAGAGTTGCCAATGAAAACTGTAAAAAAAGAAATCTTACTAGCTATGTATAGAAGCGTTGATAGACAGAACCTTCACCTCGCCAACGGCAATCATCAAAGCGCCGAAGCTGAGAAATGGCTACAGGTAAATTTAAGGCATAATTTTAACGAGCTAAGCAAAGCGAAAGAAAATGGCGAGCAGCAGTAAAACAGGACTCCTTCTAGGAGAGGAAGTCGCTAGCGTTAATCAAATTTTACCGCACAAGCATAAGTTCGCTTGGGATTTATTCCTGAAGGGCGTAGCGAATAATTGGTCACCCGCTGAAGTAAACATGAGCGACGACGTAGATCAATGGAAAAGCGGGGCGCTTACTAACGACGAGAAGCTTTTGGTCAAGAGATGCCTAGGCTTCTTTGCTGGTTCAGAATCATTAGTAGCCAATAACTTATTGCTTACCGTTAACAGGTGGGTAACAGACGCCGAATGTCGTCAATATATATTAAGGCAAGCTTATGAAGAATCTTTACATAACTGGACGGTGGTAACGTGTTGCGATAGCTACAGCTTAAGAATACCAGAGGTTTATGAGGCATATCTTAATATCCCATCCATTAAAGCTAAAGACGATTTTCTCATGGGTATAACGTCTGACGTTAATAGACAGGATTTTTCAACAAAGACTTTAGACGGAAAGAGAGAGTTTCTAAGAAATTTGATCTCTTATTATATTGTTTGCGAGGGGACTTTCTTCTTTAGTGGCTTCGCCATGTTGTTAGCTCTAGGCAGACAAAATAAACTCCCGGGGTTATCTGATCAAATCCGCTACACCCTGAGAGATGAGAGTCTACATATTCAATTTGGAACTTACCTTATAAACACAATCAAAGAACAATACCCATCGGTGTGGACAAAAAAATTCGAACAAGAAACGGTTGAACATATTAAAAAAGCTGTCGAGCTAGAGATAGCTTACGCTCACGACGTATTACCCAAAGGCATCTTGGGCCTTAACGCAGACATGTTTGTGGATTATATGCAATACATCGGAAACAGGAGGCTAGAGGGTATAGATATTGAATTTCGTTTTGATAGCGATGAGAATCCATTCCCTTGGTTGTCCGAGGTTGTAGATACTCAAGCGATGACTAATTTCTTCGAAAGAAAAGTTAAAGATTACCAAAGTTCCGGGTCTCTTGAAGATGATTTTTAGGGCTTTGTTTAGATAAGTAATGAAAACACTAGTAACAGTAACAGTAGGGGCGCTGCTTTTTGCAGTGTCAGGTTGTTCGAGTACGGTAACCCTTGGCCCAAAGGCTAACGAGACACAAGTTCTCGGTGCCACAGCTGGCACAGGCGGAGCGAGTCTAACTCTCCCGCTTGTCAGAGGGGAGGTGAAACCTGTCTCTACAGAAACAAAAAATAAGAAAAAGTAACTAAAAAAAAGTTACGCCACACCCCGTCTTTTTTACAGGCGGGTCTTTTTTTTGTGTAAATATAGGTATGGATTACCAAATACTCGTCAACATAGCTGTCGGCGTGGTTACCCTCATGGGCGGATGGGTTTTTAAATTGCTCTTGGGCCACGTAAATGAAATCAAAGCTGAACACCATGATCTAATGGTTAAGCATCATAGCGACATCGACAAACTCAGAGAGAAGCATAATGACCTAGCCCTTTCCTTGCCCGAAAAATACGTAAGCAAGGAGGACTTTAAGATGTTCTCTGAAAGAATGAACGACAGATTTGATAGATTAGAAGAAAAAATTGATAATTTAAAGAATTAAAAACTTAAACCTTCTTGCCCCACTTTACTCTATTCCAGCACCTTTCGTGAACATAATATAAAAACATTTTAGTTAGTGCTTCCGTACCCGCTATAGCGGTAGCCCACGATAATTTTCCAGTTATAGTAAAAGATATAAGGAAAGTAAGCGCAACAGACAGTACTCGGTAAGTTGTAGCTTTAAATAAAGACCTTCTACTTGAATCCTCCATTATCGCTGGTAGTTTTAATTTGAATTTCATTTTGTACCCCCCTTTTTGTATGATTCTATTTGTCCTATTAAATTAAGTGCATTTTCACACTTGATATACGGCGTTACGATAGTATTAGAGTAGTTAAAATCAGTGTCTAGTCTAAGCCCTTCCTCTTGATTTTCTCCAACGAAATCATCCACGAAATCGAACCATCCTTTCTTCCTCAAATGAAGAAAATAAAAATCTATTGCTTTTTTCTCTGCTTCGAGTAGAATATTGTAGTCAAGCTGTGCTTTTCCAACTAAAGTCAGATAACGGAAGTAAAGCCCCTCTGAGAGGGGCTCACAAGACAGCTGTGCCACGATGATTAAGTTCGAGTTCACGGTTATATATATTACACAGGATTTATTTACATAATAGCATGAGCGCCAAAATTTCACTATTTACTTCTCTGTTTAAAGGGGCCAAGCATTTGCAGGGATTTCTAGAAGACATTGAGAATCAAACTATATTTAAAGAGTGTGAATTGATTATAATTAACGCGAATTCCCCAGAAAAAGAGGAAGAAGAGGCTATTCTTAAGCCTTTTTTAGAGAAGTATAGCAATATTTACTACTCAGCGCTTGAAAATGACCCCGGAGTATACGCAGTATGGAATTTAGGCGTAAAAAAATGCTCCTCAGACCTTATTTCTAATGCGAATGTCGACGACAGAAAACATCCCGAGCATTTAGAGAAGCACTATCAAGTTCTATTAGATAATCCAGATATAGATTTAGCTTACGCAAACGTAGCGGTTACTTATAAGCCAAATGAAACCATGGATAAGCATACAGCAGTGCTGGTTCACAATTTTCCTGAGTATTCTTTCTTAAATTTATTAAAATATAATATGCCACACAACAACCCCGTGTGGAGAAAAAGCATCCATGATAAAAACGGATATTTCAGAGAAGATATGATTTCGGCAGCTGATTTCGACATGTGGCTGAGAGCAGCAACAAACGAAAGTAAATTTAAAAAAGTCGAGGGCGTGCTAGGTCTATACTACAAGAGCCCCGAGGGGGTATCAACCAAAAGCGAAACTTTAAATGAAGCGGTAGCAGAAGTCAATAAGTTAAGAGAAGAATACATGCACAAAGTAGATTACAGGGAGCTATCACTATGACCATACCAGTTTGTACAGTAGTTACAGAGAATTGTTACAAAGAATTTTTACTATTCAAAACTTCGATAGAGTTGTTCCACGACTGTGAATGGTACATCTCATGTGATCCATGGGTAAAAGAAAAGATCGAAGAAGGAGAAAAGGTTCACGCTCACGAACTGATAGAATCAGACAATTGTGATCACGTTATAGACGATGAAGAGCAAAACGAAAATTTTACCAAATTAATACTTACTAAGTTCGACATATGCAACGAAGGTTTAAAGCATCACCCCTTCGTGCTGCTTATCGACAACGACATGATTTTCACAAACCCAATTGACCCAATGATTTTAGACCTACTTGCCAACAAGGTAGTGGACGCTTGCGTTACTCCGCACATGACTGACGGTTTTGGTGACGAAAAAGTTACCGGATACTTTAACTGCGGAATGGTTTTCGTCTCTAACCCAGAATTCATAAAACACTGGGCTACGCTTACGGCGAACCACAAACAGCTTGGGTTATACTACGAGCAAAAGCCTTTAGAGTTAGTATTGAAATCTTTTATAACTATTAATTTACCATTAAATTACAACATAGGATGGTGGAAGTTCTTAACGGAAAGGACCGCGAAGAGAATGGATTTATTTAATATCATGAATGAAAAAATATACTTCGGCAGGCTTCCAGCTGTTAATTTTCATCTGCACACACTAAAAAATTTAAAGTATCAAAACCATGGACAGTTTTTGAAAGACTTTCTTTTTGATACGTTGGCTCAACCATTTAACCCAGATTATAGAAAAATAATAGAAAGGTACGAGGAAATCAAAAATGAAGATATATAAAGCTAAAACAACTTGGACCGATTCATTCCCCGAACTCTTGTCCATGTGGGAAGAGAAAGGCTGGGTAGAGGTTGAGCAGACGGAAAACAAATGCACTTATCTCATAGACGAGGGGGATATATTACTTTACGAACATGATAGACTAGACAAATTGCCTATGGACTGGAAGTACGGTTTGTTTGCAAACGAAGTCCACCATGGAGAGAAAAGCTCTCCTTGGATATATTGGGCCAGACACCCCAGAAATATGGAAAGAGTAATTGACGAAGAAGGCATTCTTAACCACGACGAAAGGGATATAGAGTCGATCTTCCTTGGTAAAGTAGAGAACCCTATCCAACATCAGAAAAGAACAGTTTATGATTGGAGTAATTGCGTAGAAGAATTTTCCATGCCAATCGAGCTTGGTGTTTCTGGAGAGCACAAGCTCTCCAATATAGAATACTTGCGCAGAATCAGAAGGGCTAAATTTGGTCTTTGTTTATCTGGGCACGGGCCCAAGTGCCAAAGGGAAATAGAACTGATGGGCGTAGGCACTGTCCCCATCTTTACTAAAGGGGTTGACAATCAATACTTTCACCCGCTTGAAGAAGGAATCCACTTTTTATACGCGGAAAATCCAGAGCAAGTCGCGGATATCATCAACGGTTGTTCTCGTCAGAAATGGAGAGAGATGCAAGCCGCCTGCATGGAATGGTATATTCGTAACTCTTCGAGAGAAGGATCGTTGGAGACGACTCAGCTTATAGTAATGAGATACTTAAACGAGAGCGGTAGAAGTAGTGAAATATCCTTTCAAGAAGATGAAGAAGATTAAACCATACGATGAGTATCAAAGTCTTTCCTTAAAGCCGGAAGACTTAAATGCTAAGCTTGAAGCTGCGGTCTCTTTCGGAACCCCTGTCAGTGCGGGAAAAATGGGCATGGTAGAAATCATGTCTGTCAATCACTATTTGATTCAGAGAGAGAGGGGCGAGAGAACTCTTTATAGAGGCATTGGTCAGCTTATGTATCTTAATGCCGGAATTTTCCCTGCTTCAATTAAATCTTTTGACGAGTTTAACGAGGTGTATCTTTCTTATTTTCCAGACTTAGATTTCTTCGGTATGTGGGTTTACGGCCCAGAGCGTCATGGCGCAGCAGAAAAGCTTGTATACGAGGAGTATACAAAGGACGCCCACATCGTAGGTTGCGACTGGATGCCATGGAACTACGAAAACCCTTGGACTTCCACGCTTAAAGGCAAAAAAGTATTAGTTATCAGCCCCTTTTCTCAAACAATTCACAAACAGTACCTAATGCGCGAAAAAATTTGGGACAACGATGATATTCTCCCACGACTCGATGAATTAATAACTATAAAATGCCCACTTTCCGCTGGACTCCAAGAGTCACCCTTCGCAAGCTGGACAGAAGGACTGCGAGCAATGGAAAAACAGATGGAGACAACGGATTTTGACGTGTGCCTTGTCGGTGCCGGAGCTTGGGGCTTGCCATTAGCAGTCCACGCTAAGAGACTCGGAAAAGTGGGAATACACATGGGAGGAGACACACAGCTTCTATTTGGAATAAAAGGGAAAAGATGGGATGACAACCCGGGCATGAGCGATAAGCTCTATAATGAATACTGGGTAAGGCCATCCGAAGAAGAGACACCAGACAATAACGTTTTTATTGAGGGGGGCTGTTACTGGTAATATATCGTCCACCAATTACTTTTTTTGAAAATGCTAGAAGACAAGGTTAAACAGTTAGAGAAACAGCGAGACAAGCTGGAGAAAGAGTTAAAGAAAGACCTCCGAGATAAAGAGAAATTTTTTGCTGGGCAATTAGATCTTTTGTCTAAGCTAAAAGTAAGCGAGGAAGAACAGCCCAAAATTCAGGAGCAGAAAGACGCGATAGAGAGACAGAAGAGCG
>VTLG01005306.1_pt1 | contig 25260 bp, 15 predicted proteins | sample 4694571 | NCBI WGS metagenome assembly VTLG01 (sample SAMN12604809, study PRJNA352737) | marine metagenome | biome: ENVO:00000447; feature: ENVO:00000209|ENVO:00000569|ENVO:01000036; material: ENVO:00002151; isolation source: viral sequences binned using virsorter ...
CAGAATCAAAATCAAAAATGTTATTAAATGTTCCGTATACGTTAGCTAGTATTTGATCTTGACCAGAAGTAACACCCATGTCTTCTGCCATCGTTACAGTACCTTCACCTGAGTTAAAGGAAACACCACGATATACCCTTGCAAAACAAGACCTTACAATACCAATATTAGTACCTGCACTAGTTAAGTTAACAAATGAACCACCTGATGATGTGCTGAGTTTAATAGTATTAGCATTAACAACAGTAACGTAATACCAACGTGTACTAGTTAAGCCACCTATAGGACTATTACCAGTTCCCGCAATGTAAACATATGTCTTACCATCTACCATTCCATGAGCATCAACAAAAGTAATTTCTTCAGTAGACGTATTAACAGAAATATTACTACCTGCCGCTGTACCACCTACAAAGAAAAATGCTTCTTCTGGTAACCAGTTAATAGGTTGCACAGAACCTAAAGCCCATCCTCCTGTTTCACCAGTTGCGTCTACTTTTCTAGGTGCATTAGTTTGATAAAAACCACTTATAGTATTTGTCGTACCACCATAATTAGTAAAGTTATCTTCATCTGTATTAGAAGGGTTGCGGTCTATTCCTTCTAATCTAAATCTATTTGGGTAATATGCACCTGATGCTTTCAATCTATAAAGACCATTATTAGCTAATCCACTAGGTGCTGATTGGCTATCATACCAAACTATATCGTTCTCCACCCAACCTGCTCTTGGTAAATAAAAACTATTACGATCACCATCTACTTGTTTTTTCATAGGTACAGCGATACCACTCACAGTTCCACTATTTGCGTTTTTATTAGAACCACCAACTGTGTCAGAAAAACTAGCTGTGTTTTGTGTACCTGCTTCTGGTTTTAAATAATATGATCTACTTGTACTATCTGTTTCGTAATAACTTGTCAAACTATCTACAGCGACAGTAGAGAAACCTCCAAACGTAGAGTACATAGCAATATAAGGTGTGTCCGCACCCAACCCCGCAGGGTGTTGTCCGTTTGCTGCACTAAAGTTTTGATCAAATGTAAAGACTTCTGATGAAGTATTAACTGAACTTGCTTTTAATCCATAAGCTAGACAAGAACGCATATGACCTGCGTTAGCACCTGTACTTGTTATGTTTACTTTTGATATAGCACTAGGTCCACCAGTAGTTAAATATATTGTCTTAGGATCTGCTGTTGTTCTTACCCAATAAACTCTTTCTGACATTCCACCCGGATTGGTATTACCAAGTCCGTGGATAAACATAACTGCTTCACCATCATTAAATACATGATTGGTAGCAAATGTAATTGTGTCATTTGTAAGATCAAAGGTTACATCTGAATCAGCACCATCTCCAATAATAAAAAACATTCCACGAGCGGGTGTCCAGTTGTATGGTTGTATAGCACCAATAGCCCATTCTGATTTATCTCCATCATCAGTAGCTGTGTAATGAGTAAATGATTCTTGTTTAGTTCTATGGTTATTAGGTTCTACATTAGCCGCATTAACAGATATAGCTTTACTACCTAAACTATTACTTAAAAAGAAACTAGTATCTACACTAAAGTTTGTAGGATCTTCTGTTTCTACTGTCAATACAGATGGATTAGCACCATCAGTTGTTATTGCGTTTAATGCAGAAAGTTGAAATTCAGTTCCTTGATAAACAGAACCTACAAATATTTGTGTATAAGTATCTAATATAGATCCTGTGCCAGATTGGTTTGCTTTTGCTTTGTATTGAAAACTAGTTTCAGAAGGTATAGCAGTAACAATAAAAGCACCATCAGCAGAAATGCTGTCAGTACCTTGCACAATAATTGGGTTACCTATAGATAAATTATGATTTTCTGAGGTTACAACAGATATAATTTCACTACCATTTGTTTTAGTAACAGTACTTAAATTTAAACTTTCATCACCATTACGACTATAAAACGTAGGAATATTTTTTACTAGTTCTAATGTTTCCCATTTTGTAGATTGCAATCCATATTCAAAGTCAGTATCAATTAAGTTTTCTGGGTTAGTAACTCTTATTTTTGATACAGGATCTACATATGTTTCTGATGGTGCAATAGGTACACTATCCATCTCAACAAATATTTGCAACTTATCTGTGTCAGACATAGACGTTGTGTCATATGTCAAAGTTAATGTTGTAGTTTCGTTAACAGTATCAATTGCGTAATTACTTAATCCAAAAGCAGTTTGGTTAAAAACAAAAATTATAATGTTATCAGTAACATTACTGATCATTAATATTCTTTCTTGACCATAAATACCATCTAATGTGACAGTTTTTGCTGATGCATCAAACGTGTATTGATGTAATAATTTTTTTGCCATTGTGTTTAACCTCCTAGAGCAATCGCATATGCAACACCATATGGATTAGAAATTTCTAAAGTTTCATTACCACCTTGGTTTTTAAGGGTTAGCGTGGTATCTATCCCTGCTACAAACTTTTGAGTCATAAACCCAGAAGTTGTATCAGTAGGACTAATTTTTACAGCACCACCAGATCCCGCTGATTGAGCCGCCGCCGCACTCGCAGCTGCCGCAGATGCACTTGCCGCCGCATTGGTTTCACTAGTGGCTGCATTCTGTGCATTTGTTTGTGCGGATGATGCGTGTGTACCTGCACCTATTTCTGAAGCAGACGCGGCACTTCTATGACTTGATGCATTAGTTTCTGAAGCTGACGCGGCTGATGCTGAGGCTTGTGCGTTACTTGCTTCTGTTGCTGCGGATGACGCGGATGCCGCTGCCGCTGCTGCTGATACAGATGCCAGTTCTCCATCTATTAATAAATCCCAATTACTTACACCTGCATTAGTTTTTAATGGTGCAACACCACTAGATGTATGAGCTATTTTACAGATGTATACATTGTAGTTACTTGCATCTCTAACAATATCTCTAATGTTGTATGAAACACCTGCCGCCCAATCTCCTTTATTAACACCTAATTCTTGTGCTACTTGGAACTCACCTTGAGAATCAAAACCTAATATTTTATTAGCACGAGCATTAGCATCTTCAGATATTTCTAAACTACCAATTGTATTTGTTAAAGAAAATCTAATTGATCTATCTAATAATTCTTGTTGTTGTTGATGTAAAATTACTGATTTATCAAGTGCATCATTAATAACTTCTGGAAAAAATCCACCTTGGTTAGTAAGATCTGTACCTTGTAATGATTGTACATTTGAAGTAATAACTAAATTAAATCCAGTTCCTAAATTTTGTGCTACACCACCAGATACAAGGGTAATGCTTCCTCCCGGATTACCGTTCTGATCTGGGTTTAAGGTAACAGTATAATCAGTTTGTATAGTTAAAGTTGTTTCAGTACTTGTTGCAGTAGTAACTTTAACTACAACTATTTCTGATGCAGTAAATACTTTAAAAGTAAATGGAAAAGTACTAGCACTTCCATTACCTACAAACAGGTTCGTCTTTCTTACTGTAGAATTAATCGTCATTGACGAAACAATTTGTATATCTTATTCAATTTACAAGTAATTATTAGCGTTACGGTCACACCTTTATTATTTACCTACTCCTGCTTTTCCAGTAACAAGACCTCTTATAAAGTCTATCGGTCCTTTGGGTGTAACGTATCCACGGTCTACATCTCTTAGATAACCTAATAACTTACCTAACGGTGTGATTGGCATACCAGAACCTAATGTAACCATTGTAGATACATCTCTTATTTGTTTACCTGTCATTTCTCCATCTGTAAATATTGTTTTAGCAATTGATGGAACTGAACTTAACGCATCTTGTAGTGATTCAATACCGGGGCTAGATACAATGTCATCATCCCACGGTATGTCATTTAAAGAATTAATTGGTATTAATAATACTTGACCTGCAATAGGCACAAGACCTGCTGTGTAATTAACAATGTCTCCCAAGGCTGCTGACGCTATATCATCAACTAAAAACCCATCATCGTCCTCGTCATCTATTCTGCCACCTAAACCTCTCATAATAATACCTGCAAAAACTGCTGGAAGTACTACGGTATAAAGGTACATGACTACAAGTTGTTCTGTATTCTTACCTTTATTTTTAAAACCTAATTCATCTTTAACAAGTTTCTGGTGTTGCGTAAAGCTCAAATTAGCAATCATATTAAAGTAACCAGTAAATTGGGTTACTGATTGTATGATTGGGTTCATGTTCTGGAATGCTGCTCTATCTTCTGGTAACAAACTATCTTGTGTTAAACGTACATTAGCGTCTGCTTGTTTAATAGCTTCAGCCATAACTTCTTCAGAACTCATATTAGTAGGCATATTTTCATGCACTTGATTGTAAGTTCCCATCCACACTATGGAGTCTGTTATACCTTGGAATGTTTGCTGTAGAAAATATCCATGATGTTTACCCCAACTTTGTATTTTTTGAAATTGATTAGGGTTAATTATTAATTCGTTTAATCTATCCTGTATATCAAATATTAAATTCTTTTGTCTGTCTGCCATAAAAGGTGACATTTCTGCAATCCTTTGGTTTGTACCTTCTCTATCTTGTATATATGTAATTAAACTATCTTTTAAAAGTCTAGGTTTTACTTTTATAAGAGCAGGAAACAAACCTGTAAGTTGTTGGAATGCGTTACCAATATTTGCAAACATAATTCCAATACCTGTTCTACGTTTTATAGTTGCAAGGATTCGGTCAAAGTTTGCACCAAGCCCAGAAGGTGCATAAGTTTTTTGTGTAGCTGCCGCTTTCAACCAAGGCATTATCATTTCATCTAATATCGTTGGATCAATAACTTCTAATTTTTTAGCAAACTCTTTGTTTTTTAATATTTTTAAGGTGTCTTGCAATACTGGTTGTATATAGGCATAACGTAATGTGTCATCAATATGTTTTGTCATATAGCCTAAATGCAATGACAATGGCTGTGCAAATCTTTCATTACGTTTTTTTGTCATACCGTTTTCAACTCTTGGTATAGAATTTTTAAATTCCATTTTTAAAGTATTTATTTCTTCTTCTATAGGAAGTGATGTCATATTAGGATCACCTTTTGCAGGGACATATCCACCTCTGTATTCACCAAATCTATTAAATATAGGTGTAGCTTCAACTGTTTTAAAATAATATCCTTCAGTATCTCTATGCGCCCTTTGCAAAATTGGTAACATTTTTTCGTTTAAATCCCATACAGCTTGTACAAAGTCATAATCATTTTTAGTTAACAATCCTTCATCTTGCATACGTTTTTCAAAAGTATCCCAATGACTTCTATCTAATGTTCCATCTTCATTAAGTTTGCCCCAACCTCTACCAAGTAATAATTTTTTTAAATTACTTTCGTTACCTGTATGCAACAAAGCTCCAAGTAACTCTACTTTACCCCTACCATTACTTTCAGATCCAAATGTATATGCTTGTGAATTTTCACCAACAAAAGCAAATTCATTAGCTGTAATTTCTGCATTACCAAAATCAACAGAAGCAACTAATTCTGAATATTGTTTTGTAAATATAGTTTGTTGCTTTCTATATTCATCTAATGCTGTTCTCATTGGAAACCATAACGTATTATAAAAATCTCCTAATTTACCACCTTTTAATTCTAATACCGCTGATCCTAATCCTCCTTGTATTCCTGATGCACCGTCCATTGAATCAACCCAACTTTCCATTCTTCTTAGCTTTGCTCCAAAACCTAACATAGCTTTATTTCTTAAATATGATTTAGGAACAGCTTGTGTAGTTCCAATAGGTGTAGCTTCTAAAGTTCTTAACCGTTCACTTCTTTGAATCATTGTGTCCATGCGATTAACCAATGTTTCAATAACAGGTTGTAAATCTACTAATTTACCTGCAAGTTTTAATTGTTCAGTTCGTCTTGATTGATGCCATAAAGATTTCATTAAGTCATTTAAACTTTCAAATTCTTCATATGTTAGATCTGTAAGATCTTTTTGATTTTTACTTGCTTGTGCATCTAATATCATTGGCTCTAATTCTGAATATAGATATTCATCATATTTTTTTAAATTTTCTGTATACACATTTATATCTTTTACTTTAGGACCTAAATTATATGAAGCTAAAATTGTCCGACCTGCATTTATTAAATCTGAATTTCTTTGTTGTTTTTTGATTGTTTCGTCAGTTCTAAAAAATTTATTAAACAAACCATCATTTTTATTTGTTGCTTTGCCATATTCTTTATGTATTTCTATGGCTACTTTTGCTAACTGGTTATTAAGTAACTGTGATCGTTTTGATTTTATTGCTTCACTAGTTTCTCCTTTTTTCATAAATGTTTCTGCATCTTTTAATGCTCTTGCTTCAGCACGAGTAAATTCTGATGGCCTTATATCTGATAATTTTTTATCTGCCAATATATCTTCAGCAACTTGTCTTGCCGCTTCAACCTGATAACGTACTGGTTGCATTGCTTTAGCAAGTGCATTTAGTTCAACAGCTACAAATCTAGATCTAGCGTCATTATGTATTGCTTCTTGTACTTGTAATTCTAATTGCCTTGGATCTACTAAATCACTATGTTCTTCTAACATACGTTGTTCTGTACGAGTTTCTATAACATCTTCTATTGGTTGTTTTTCTAGTAATGCATCTAACATTATTTGTGGATTTTTAAATCCAAACATTTCTGCAACCATTTGTATTGGCATTCCTTTTTTACCAACCATTCCATATGTACCAGTACCTAATTCTTTTTTTAACTCTTTAAAATATGCTTCACCCATTTTATCTTTAAACGGCACTATTGCTTTAAGACTTTCCATAGATATTTTATGATCACCTTCTACTTTTATTTTGTTACCATTTTCGTCAAAAGTTATCCCTCGTCTTAAATACGATTCCAATTTATATATTGGTAATTGTTGAGCTTTTAAAGTTTCTTCTTTTTCTATTTCTTTATATAATTTATCTTTTTCTTTATCTAATTCTTTTAATTTTTTATCTCTTGTTCTGTTTAACCAACGAACTTGTTGCATACTTTTTTGCATCATTATTGACATTGATTCATCTTCTGCTTCTTGCAATGCAGTTGTGTATTCAGCCCATTCTTTATTACTCATACCGCTTTGTTCTTGTGTTTGATACATTGCCCTTAGATCGTATATTAAATTAGCTTGTACTATTTGTTCATCAGTAGCTAACATACGATCCATTACACTTCTTACATCTTTAGTAAGTATTGGTAAATCTTTACCAGTTTCTCTGCGATATGCTTCATTTATTTTTGTGCTTACTTGTTCATATACCCTTTTAATAAAATTAGAAAATCTTGTAAATAGTCTTTGTAAATTTTTGTTTGGTGCTTTTTTTTCAAATAAATATAGTTCAAAGTTGTATGCAAACGCTTCATGATATTCTCTCTTTTGATTTATGTCAAAACCTTGCCAAGTTTTTAAATCTTTAACACCCCAAAAATCTAATAGCGTATTAAAATCAGCAACTAATTCTTGTGGAGCGTTATCTGTAGCAACTATGTTTTCTAAGACAGTTAACATATAATGGGCTGTCTCATGAGCAAAAGTAGAAAAATCTGCTTTTTCTGTAAGTATTGTTGTTAAAGTTGTTGGATCAAAACGTCCTCTAGCACCTTCAGATGCTTGTTGTTCTACATATTCTCCAAGTTTTACAGGAATAGTTCCTCCAGACTTTCCAACTGAGAGTCTGAAATCTCTTCGTCCGTTAGGGAATTCATCATCGAGACTAAGTCTTCTAGGGTCGATTCTGATGGCAACTGCTGTATTGCCGTAACCAGTATCTGTGATAGCTCTGGTGGTAACGTAGACATCAGGTTCTCCAGCACTTGTGAGTTTACTTGAAGCTTTGATTCGTTCTGCTGATTTTCTGTCGGTGTGGTGGTAGACGGTAACTGTTCCGTCTGGGTTAATAGGGAGTCCTGTTTTTTCGTCTGTGTTTTCTGTGTCTGTTTCTTTTTGGCTAAAGCTTCCTCTATCTCTAACGCTATCTCCTCCTCCATCATCATCTCGTTGAACTCCTGTTGACTGCTCATCGGACTGTAACTCATCATCAACCTCCTTTATTGTGCTTTGTATAAGATCATTTGCTATACCCATATTAGCAACAAATCCTGCAGCGGCATTAGCATAGTCAGGAGCTTCATTATCTTCATAACCTTTTTCTACTTTAGCTTCTTTTAATTTTGCGGAGTCATATAATTTTTTTTCTGGATACCAAACAAGTGCTTGTAAATCAGCCATTGTTAAATCTGGATAGTCTTTATTTAATATCTCTAATACTTGTGCAAATACTTTAACAATATTTCTACGTTCTACAGGACCACTTGGTGTTTCTTTTTGACCATCATTATCTTTTGCTAAACCATTACCTTGTTTACGCAATAAATCTCCAAGACCTTTTGTATCGTCACCTTTTCTAGGTTTACCCATTATCTCGATAAATGTATCGTAATTCTTTTGATCTTCTGCAAATGTCGCTATTAATCCCATTTGTGTCGGAATACCTTTACCTGCTGACTTATTTTTTATAGCTAACGCTACGTTATCAATATCTCCTAATGTAAGTTTTCTACCTATTAATGTTTCAAATGCCTTTTTCTGTTCTTTAGTTAATGCTCTTATTATTGCTTTTATGTTTGCTCTTTTTTGTTTTGCTAATCTTTCTCTGTCTAAAACTAACGTACCTGTCATGCGACCCCATGTACGCATAGCCCATCTATCTACAGTTAATTGTTCATAGTTACCATATAGATTTGCAAAAAATCCATTACCAATTTTAGGACCAATAATTGCAGAACCGTAAACTATATCTCCTAAACTAAAATCACTTGGTATTTTTATTTGTTTTCCATCTCTATCTAGACCAACAAATTCTTGCACTTCTTTTCCTGTGTGCTTAGTTTTCATAAATTCTTCAATTTCTTTAAAAGGTTTTTTATTTAATAAATCATTTAACCTTCTAAAAGATTTTTCCATTGCTGCTCTAGATTCACCACCTGTCTCTTCACCTAATTCGTTTAGCATTAATTCTGGTAAACGACCTTTTCCTTCACCTAGTTCTTCTTCTGACTTTAACCATTTCTCATAAACATCTGCTGCGTATTCAAAGTTTTTATCTACTTTAATACCGTTACTAGTTGTTGCTAAAGCCCATTTAAAAATAAAACCATGTCTTTTATCAGTAGCAACTTTTGGATATTTAAGTGCAAGTAAACGGACAGCTTTAGTTACTTTTTCGTTGTACCAACCTATTGCGTTTGGGTTTTCTATTAAGGCATATCTTGCATCTGCAAGCAAAGTTTGTACAAGATATTTTTCGTTTTCTACAGTAACTTTAGATAAATCAACTCCTGCTTTTTTAGCTTCTGCTTTTACACGGTTTTGTATTTCTAACTTAAATTGTCTATTAGTTTTAAATTGTTTACTTTTTGCAAAATCAAAATTCTCTGTAATTCTTGCTAATTGGTACACAGCTTGCGGTACAACATTACCTTGTTCTTGTACTTTTGCTTTTTGTTCAAAAGTTTCTACTGCTTGTTGTTGATATAAATTATTTATTTCATTAGACCAGTTACCATTATTATCAACTGATTTAACAGCATTAGGATCAAAGATAACTATTTCTACAACTTCACCAACAGCATTTTTTAGTATTACACCATCATGTCCTTCTGCAATTAATTTATCTCTAAAACCATCTGCTGCAACTCTACCGCCTGCTTTTATTCTAGGTTTTATACTTGTACTTTCAGTTTTTGGATTTTCTAAACGTGCATATAATTCCATTATTTTTGCTTTACCTTTTGATCTAGGTTTTTTATTCATCGTATAAATATTTGCTAATCCTTTATTAGGAGTTAAATAAACACCTGTACCTGCAAAACCTGAGTCATATCTATTGGGATGATCAAGATCGAAGTAATCAAAATTATCTCTCGTGCCATGATATAAAACTTGTGGTGTACCATCAGGATTTTTTAATACTGATTTTCTAAACCAGTTTTTAAATAATTGTGTTTCTGTTTTTATAGTGCCGTCTTGATTAAAAAATTGCTTTTCAAAAGTTTTTAGATCTGTAGTTTCTCCTACTATGTTGTATTGAAATCTATTTATAAATTGTCTTGGTGTTATGCCTAACGCTTTAGAATAAGTATTTGCAAACATCTGAACTAAAATAGCTCTATCTTCAGCTTTTGTTTTGTCATAACCAAGACGCATTAATTGATTTTTTATATCTTTTTTTACTGCTTTAGATTCACTTGTAAATTGTTTAAAATCTTGTGCTTTTTGATTAAACTCTTTTTTCATATTTTCTAAAAGCTCAGGCTGATCTTTAAAAAATTGCATCATTTCTGTTTGACTATATTCATTCTCACCTGTCTTTAAATGTGGCTGTAATGAATTACCAAAGTCTGTACTAGCAATGTCAGACAAATATGTACCAGTTGGTATTTTTAATACTTTTCCTTTAAATCCTTCCTTCTTTGCGTCTTTAAATTGTTTTGCAAGTTCTGGGGAAAATAGTTCTAATTGTTCTTCAGTAATTTGATTATCATCAAGTGCTTGTTGAAAAGCATCAGCATTAAAATAAAAATCACTTATACCTGCCTGATCACCTAATTGTTGTTGATAATCTTTAGTTTGTTCTTTGTTTCTTTTTCTTGTTACATCATCTTTAGATATTTCTACAATTTTTTCTAAAACTGCGGTGTCATTTTTGGCCTTATTTGCTTTTTGCCAATTGCTACTATATGTAATACCCGGTGCTATTGCACCAAATAAAATCATACCTTTAAAGGTTTCTACTAATGTTGACCATATTCTGTCTCCTATTTCTTCGGGAGTATATGTTTCTATAGATTCATCAGCAAACGCATTATTACCTGCTATTGCTGCTATCTCTTGTAAAACTTCTTGTATTGGTTCTGTAGCTAAAACTAACCCATAGTCTCTAACAAATTGCCGTGTTATACCATTCCATGTAATTTTTTTACCACTTTTACCTAAAGCATTTTTTACACTTTGCTTTAAAATTCTTTTTTGTATAGATTTACCGACAGGTGTATTTGCTAAACCAGAACGATAAAATGTACTTTTTAAACCACCAAGTCCTTTAAGATATACTGGACCAACTATATTCATTCCTATTTTTTCTATAACAGCATTTGTAGTACCAACAACATTAGATCTTATTCTTGCATCTTCCATAGAATATCCATTTTCTCTAAGCTCTAACCATGAATGACCACCTTCTATTTGAAATGTGTCATAAGTTAATTTATTAGCAAAAGCATTCCAACCAGTAAACAAACCTACAACATTACCAACAGTTGCACCACCAACAGTTGTAAATGGATCAGGACTTATTGCACCAATACCAGTACCAAGTAGTGTTTTGGCTTTCCATGTACCTATTCCCGCTACTGCAGCTTCTGGAAGTGCAGAGCCATATTGTCCAACAAAATATCCAGAACCTTCAATAAGACCTACACCATCTGCGTCATAATTAGCTATTGTTTCTTGTATTTCTTTTATTCTTTCGTAATCTTTTAAATCTTGTTCTGATGGTGTATATCCAGTTTCAAAACCTTTTTCAATACTTATAAACGGTACTTGGGTTCTTCTTAACCTGTTTGCTATTTTTCCTAATTCTCTACTTAATACACCCTTGCGTATACCTTGCCATCCATCTTCTGGTGCTGATGTAATAGTTTCCCATAAGCTTTCAGTTCTAGCTAAATTTTCTATATTGTCATGTGCTATTGCTGCAAAATTAGGATCACGCAATTGCCTAGACAATATAGGATTTACCATTCCTAGTTGTCTGGCTTCTGTATTTATTTCATATGATTTTTGTTTTAGAGATTCTAATGTATCGCTATTGTTTATAATTGTGCCTTTTGGTAAGCCTAGCCTATTAGCTAGTTGCTGTGCTTCTCCTGTTCCGTTTGGATCATTATTACGAACATTATTTAATAATACTTGTAATTCTTCATCATTCTTTTTTTGCTTTTTTTCTACATAAGCATTTAAAAGATTGTCATCAGATTGATTTTCTTTAACACCTTCATATTTTGCAAGATATTCATTTATTTCGTTTATGTTATCCATAATTTATTTTGCTATAAGGTCATCTAAAATGTCATTTAATTCAGTTAATGTTTTTGGCATACCAAATTCATTAATCCATTTTTCTGCTATATTTTGTTCGTTCATAGGTAGCTTTTCTAAATATAAAAGTTTTGCAATTTTTTGTCTTACGTCCTTATCTATTTCATTTGAAAATATTCTTTTACCGTCAACAACAACAAATTGTCTTGATAATTGATCTTCTGTAACTGAACTCTGAAATACCTCTTTATCTCTAAAGAATCCGTCTAAAGTTACTTTATCTAAAAGTACGTTGCGTAATATATCTACTTTTTCTTGTCTAGTTAATTTTTGGTTTCCTTTATATTGTTGTGCCAAATCTATTCTATCTATCCATTTACTTTTTATTCCATGAAATATAGCTGCCTTTTCACCTTTCTTTGTGTCATATACCCATTGATAACCGCTTTTATACATAACATCTTTTAACAAAGTGTCATTGCCTGTAGCTTCTTTATAGTTTTCTCCTGATTTTAATTTTTCTGATTCTTGTTTTAAAAGTAAATAATCTGCTGGTGACAATTGAAATCTATATTCACCTAAATTATCTCTTAGTTCTTTTGGATCACCGTCTAAAGTTGCTAATGTTTCTATATTAGATTCTTTTGGTGGACCTTCTTTTATTATTTTTTGATCTTCTGGTGTAAAGTCATCTATATCTATTTCATGTTCATGTAATTTTTTATATCCATTTGGTTCGGAGTGTGCTATCTCTATTGCAGCATTCTTTTTGCCTTTGTAATTTGCTAACCTTTCTTCTTTAATTTTGTCGTACTCTATATCTAATTGTTTTAGTTCATATTTTAATTCTTCTTTATTTGTTGTTGTAGCTTTTAATTTATTTGCTATAACTTCTTTAGGTTGTAAACCAGTTCGTATATCTATTGTTGCGTCTTCAACAGGTTCATAATCATAATCAACATTACTCTCAATAACATTTAAATCATTTTTAATTTTTTCTATATATGGTTTTGCTTTTTCTAATTTTTCTTTTTTAAATGCTTCTGCACCAAATCTACCCTCAAACTTTTTATCTACTGTCATAGCTTCTATATTTCCAGAAGCTATACCAGGATTAACTTTTACTATATTTTCTGGATTACCAAAAAATTCTTTTTTAGCTTTAGTATATTTTTGACCACCTTTTCTTGTATTAGGAAAGTCACTTCTTTTTGGTGCGTTTGGATATGTATCTCTTGTTGCACCACTAAATTTAAAGACATTATTGCCATATTCAGTAGCAACTAATTCGTTGTAATTTTTTAAAACAGTTTTATTTATTTTTAAAAAATTATCTGGATTGTCTAAATGATTTTTTATATATGCTTTTTTGTTTCTACGTTTGTTTTGCGGTACAACAATAGACGCTTCATATTCTCTTTGTGCTTGTAAATATAAACTATCAGCTTTTTTAGCACCTAAATGCAATACAGCAAACAAATGTGTTGGTTGGTGTTGTGTTAATAAAGTACCATTTTTAGAAGAATCTTCATTGAAAAATATTGATTCACCTCGTTTTTTTTGTATTATTTCTATTTTTTCAGATTGTTTTTTACCTGTAATATCAGTTTCATTAGAATGTAATCCATCAGTAACAACACCTCCTAACCCATCATCAAAAGATTGATTGCTACTTAATATATTTAATGCATAAAGTTGTGTTAAAAAATCACCATTGTTTTGATTTCCATCACTAGCTATTGCTTGTTGCACTTTTGTGTCGCTAATAATTTCTGTGTGTTTGCTTTCTACTTTTGCACCTAAATTGTCAAAAGTTTTGCCATCTACAAACGGGTTTAAAGATTGATGGAATGCTTTAGCCCCATGAGTATCTCCACTATCTTCATAAGCCTGTATTACAGCTTCAGCTATTTCAGTTTGCAATTCACTTTTTGCATTTAAATATTGTTCACTTACTGGAATTTTATTGCCATTAATATCTACAGCATTAGGATCAAGATTCCAACCTTTATGTATAGCTTCCTGTATTAAAACTTCTTCAGCACCACTAACATATTTAAGAAAAAGACCTTTAGGATTGTTCCAATCTTTATAAAATGCTTTAGCCTTTTTTGTGTAATTTTCTTTCTTTTTCTTTAATTCATTCCCTTTATAAAGATCTAGTTGCTCTAAAGAATGTTCCATTATTCCTTTATGTGCAGTATTTACAGATACACCTATTTGTTTGTCAAACATATATTTAACACGACCATTACTTGCTTTTTCTCCATAACTATTTACAACACCTTGTAATCTTTGGTTGTACTCATCTACTACTGTTTTTTGTGTTTTACCTTCTCCTTCTGTAACTGTAGTACCAACTGCACTTGCACCTTTTAAAGTTTCGTATTCACTAAGTATTCCATCTACTTCAACATCTGCTTGACTAAATAAATCATCAGCTTCTGCTTCAGCTAAAGTATCATCTATAGCAGCCATTGCTTTAGATATATCCATTAACCCTTTACCTCTAGCTTTTAATGCAGGGGTTGCTGTATCACCAATAGTTTGGTTTTCTGGTAGAGGACTAGCTGTGTTTGCACTACCTATATTTAATTGTTGTTGAGGTATTCTTAAAACCATTATGCTTTCTTCAAGAACATTTCTTGAGGTAAGTTACTTAAAACTGAAGCTGTATTTGTTAACAAAGAGGATGCCATAGCACTAAATGGACTTATAGCTGATGCTGTAATATTCATATTTTTTGCATTCATTTTATATCTTTCAGATGCGTTTAAATAATCTACAGTTTTTAAATCTTGTTTATTTCTTGCTCTGACCTTATTCATGTTCATAGTCATCTTATCTTTTTCATAATTTATTTGTTGACTTAGCATTACATCTCTATTACTACCAACTCCTAACACACCACCTCTAGCTGCCGTTGAAACTTTCTTTTTTGCTTTCTCATCACCTTGTCCTTGCGTCATAACAGCATACTGCATATCAAATGCTCTACTTATCCATTGGGCCTGATTCTCTGAAGCACGCATATTAAACATAGCTGTATCTGCTAAATCTTCAAACTCTAATGCTTTACTCTGAGCCACATATTTGTCATACGATGCTTTCGTACCAGCAGCAAAAACATTACTTAAACCACCAGCTATATTTCCTATTATTGCTCCTTTACCTAATCTACTTAAATCACTCCAACCAACTCTCGCCATTGTTGTAATAACCTCAACGTCTATTTATTTTTTAGTATATCTACAAAATATTTAATTACGGTTACACTATCCACCCACAGCAACTTCTAAGGTTAGACCTACAATCGTCAATGGTAATGGGTCAGTTTGCCTTACAAAAATTTGACCATTATCTTGCCATGTAGGAGTAACCATTATTTTTATATCTTCTGTTTTTAAATTAGGTGGTGTTCCATATGGTTCAGTAGTACGTTGTTTTGCTTCTATTAATTTGTCTACAGAAGGGCCTGCAAAAATACCAGATGATTCTAATACTCGTAACCACACATGATTTAAATTTTTAACTCTACCTTGTCCAAATGCTTCTATTTGTAATGCAATAGGTAAAGTTTCTAAGTCACTTTCGTATGGCAAACCAAGGTGTACAACACTAGCCGCACGATCTAAAGTAATAGAACCACTAGTAACAGTTTTTTGTGGATGTACTGCACCGTCTGCCAAAATACTAATTTTTTTACCTTCTAAAAAGTTTATTCCTGATATAACATTTCGTGCTACTTCAAATGTTGTTATAGGTGTATTACGCAAAGTTACTGGTAAATCCTTATCTAATTTTGCAGTTGCTACTGTTTGACTTGTAGTTGACAAAATAGTTAAACGATAAAATGTATCTCCATCCACTAATACAATTGCATCGTCTTTATCATCTGTACTTGGTGGTGCATTAAATAAATTGTAGTTAGTTGTTATAGTTACGCTTTGACCTTTTACATAAGTAGTACCACCTGATATGGTAACTGTTTTGTTAGTGTCTGTGTTTGTACCATCATATGTTGCACCTGCATCAACAAAAAAATTATCTCTTTGCGTTTTAAATAATCTTGTACCCATACGTTCTATATATCGTTTTGTAGCACCATTAATAGTTCTTTTTATAACGCAATATGTAACGTCATCATCAGCTTCAGATACACAAGCAACGCTTTCAAACGTGCCATCAGTATCATGTTGATGCCATGCTCCTAATTGTTGTTCTGGTACATATGTAAGACCTAATAATTTACCATTACTACTTACCATCCATACAACAGGTATTGGTGCTTTAGCTAATGCCATATCTAATATGGTTAAATTATCAAATAAATGTGGTGCCCGCAAAGATAAGTCACCTGTAATAAATCCATTAGCTTGCCAGTTGTAACCTAATTCTCTAACATGACCACCACGAGCCGCACCATATACCAAGCTATTATTAACAATTACTGGTTGTGCGTTATTAGCACCTACATATGATTGCGGTTTAACAGATATAGAAGACGGTGTTATAGCATCACTATTTACAGAAGTAACTCTCCATTCCGCTGATCCTGTAAGCATAAGCAAGTTTGTTAAAGGAACAATATGTCTAATAGTATTTGCTTCTCTCGCAGCAACTCTAAACTCAATACGGTCATCATCTCGTATAGGTAAACCAAAAGACATATTACTTTCAGTACCTGACTTAGTCATCCATATATCTTGTGGTGCATTATTAGTTCCTGCAAATACTCTACGTTGTTCAAAGTAAGATACAGCCCCCGGATAATTACCAGTACCTACAAAATCATTTTCATGTATTGGAGGTGTTATAGAAAAATCTGTCAAAATATTATTATCAACCAATGTAGTTGTATCTGTTTCTCCAATAAATCCAAATATTCCACCTTGTTCTTTGTAAACACGATATCTTGTTGCACCTGTAACAGCATTCCATGTAATGGTATTTTTTGCTCCAGTAACAAAAATATTATTAGTTGGAGTGCTTCCATCAGCTTTTAATCCAATTGCTGATTGATTACTTTCTTCTACTAAGTTACTTCCAATAGCAGTTATGACATAATTATGATCTTCGTATGTATCAGAGTTTGTAGAAGTTGAAGAAGGTATATAAGTAGCTACTGTTACTCCTGTAGGTGGTGGTAAAGGACTACCAAAATTAATAGTTTTTAATTCCCATTTAGTTGCACCTAATCTTCTTAATTCTGCAGGAGGATGATTAGGATGCACTATTGTCATAACGTCAGCGGATTGTACATAATGCACATCAAACAATTCTGCTTCTAAATATGAATGTGGCACTTCATATATATAGTTTGTAGGTAATGCATACCAATACGATGCGTTTGGCGGTGCTTGGTTTGTATGAGCAACTGTACAATAATAATTAACACCACCTTGCAAAGCTATATCACCAACTGTATAGGCAGTAGCATTGCTCCACGCAGTACCGTTTGAATATAATAATGTTTGACCTTGTGTATGAAATCTAAAATAATTTTCACCAAACTCAATAATCATTGTTTGGACAGTAGAAAATGTAAAAGATAATAATCTAGTTTTTTTACTACTGTCTTTAACTTCATTTACATACGCAAAGCCTGATCTGTTTTGTGCAGGCCCTTGAGGTTTAATAATAAAATTACGAACTAACGCCGCACCTTGTTGGAATTTTTGATCTGCAATACGACCAAACATTTCTGGTGATATTTCTCCTCCAGAAAATGCTTGTTTAAAAGTTCGTGTTGTTGGCATTTATTACCTCCCAGATGTCCAAGGAACTATATGCTCTACAGTAATATCTCTATGTAAATTATCTGCTGATTTTGCAGAGGTCAAATAATTAACCATCATTTGTGATGATCTTTTTGCTTCTGCTGCACCTGCATCACCTTTAATTACAGGACCTGCAAGCATTGATGCTAAATGCCATGACAAAGTAGTAATAAATAATGGAGAAAACAAAGTAGGGTCAGTAACAAAAGCTTGATATCTTAGCATTGCGTTTTCTTGATTTGTGTATATATATGCTCCTTCTACTGCAAATTGTTGTGGTGTATATTGTCCTGCAACTATTGTTGGTGCGTAATTAGATGTTATACCACCCGGTGTATCTCCTGCTGACATTCTTGTAGCGTAATCATTTTGTGCCGTTGGAGATATAACTGCTACAGGTGTCATCATATCTGAGGGAGCTTGGTAAGCGTAATCCCATTGATCTAATGTATTTGTTGTTAATGCTAAACTTTCACGCTTTGCTGCAAAGTTCCATGTATGCATTTGCAACAAGTTATCTCTTGCTATTGGATAAAATCTTGCAGATTTTTCTGCCTGTGCAGAACCTTCTGGTGGTTTTATGGAAGCTATTGTTGCATCATCACCCAAATGTGCAAGGGCAAGGTTGCAAATATCTACTTCAGTTGCCATAACAAATCCTATAAAAAGAGGGAGTTAGCAGTTTTACTACTAGCCCCCTATGAATTAAATAGAAGACCAAGCCTATTTACTTGCTTCAAGTTTTTGTATAAGAGAAATTTTTGTTTGTCTTCTATCTAGCTCAATGCCGATAGTACGACCATATTCCTCTAGTTGCCTTTTTGTCATAGCTTCATAGTCAATAGATGTATCGTCTACCGAATCCACGGTTGTGTTAGACGGCACAGGTAGTTCAGCTTTAGATCCACCTACTAATTCTATATGCTTACAAAATGGCCCATTATACTCAAACTCTTCATTTGGTTCTCTAAGGGTATTACCCACGAAACATTTGATTTTAGCTTTGTAAATTGGCATTGATCACTCCTATTATACGACAGTAAAGCCAGAAGCATAATACTTCTTACCGTCTTGAATAGTTTCTACTACATCCGCAGTTACCTTACCGCTTGTGTAAGTACCTGCGATTGTGTATCTAGCTCCTAAATACTGTTGACCTTTGCCACCAATCTCAGGATTAAAACGTACAACTACGTTCTTACCTGCTGTAAGTGCTGCTGTCAAAACAGCATCGCTACTGCCAATGACAGTAGGACTAGACAAGTTAGCATTTGCACTAGTGATAACTTCAAACTTTACGCTTGTACCACCTGCTAATGCAGTAGTAACAGCAAAGTTCATGTACAAAGATGTACCTTCACCAATGTCTCTAGCATGAACCAAATCTACTGTGTCAGAAGATACGGCAGTTGTTGTAAGTGCTTGATCTTCACTTACTCTCAGCAGTTTGTCTGTAATCATTTTGAACTCCTATGTTAATAAACAAATTAAACTACACGAGCTTCTGCGTTAATTAACGCATCTACTCTTCTTAGAGGAACACCCAAGAATGATAAGTAGCTACTAGCTGTACCAAACTGTGTTAATCCTTGTTGGATTGCCAAAACATTTTGTGATTTATCAAGTGCAGCGATAGACATTCCTGAGTGAACTGTTCTGTTCATGTAGAATGCTGCTCTACCCATTGCCATGTTTGGTATTCTGTACAATGCTCTAGCCATTAATTTGACTAAATTAGTTGCCGCCGCTGATGTTTGTGTACCTGAGCTTGCTAATAAATCAGAAATGTCGATGTTACAAATACGAACAACGTATCTCCAATCTTTAACAACCAAACCGTTCTTCCATTGGTAGCGAGTAGCAAAAGCTTGTAACCTTGTGCCATCTGCGTTGTAAACAGTTTGTTCACCTAGATCTTCATGTGTCAAACCTGCCTTAGATCCTTTAGGGAAAGGACAATATACAGTTTGATCACCCCAAACAACTAGATATACAGAAGCATTATCAGATCCTGTACCACCTGCATCAAGAATGTTAACTGAATTATCCGCTGATAAATCACCATATCTTGGTGCTAATCCTAAAAATTTCTTAGGATCTGTACCGGGGTTACCGTAGAACATTGTCTCAGCTTGTGTCTGGTTCATTGCTTCCAAGAACGCAGTATCTTCTGATAAACGGAATTGTGCTGTGTTACCGTTTAGCATTGCTAAGTCTTTGTCTACTTCAGAACGTGCTTCAAGAATTGCACAAGCTTCATCAACCTGAGCAGTTGTTGATTTACTACCGGGAATACCTTGGTTTAATGCACGAAAATAAACTGATGGTAATCCAGTTCTGATAATTACACGTTCTCCAGTAGGTAAATTACCTTCTTTAAAAACGCAATCATCTAAAATTTCGTTGCTTTGTGATAGTAGTTCTGCAACGATTGGAACTCTACCGTCTGGGTCAGATCTTTTTGCCCAATCCGCTAGTGTTAAATTTGAACTTGGAAGAGTAGCCATTTAAATCTCCTTACTTGTTTTGCTGATTAGAATATAGTGCGTTTGCTATGCCGTTAAAATCTTTTGGAACATTGGATTGACCAACAGCACCTTCAGAATTACCAACATAACTATCCTCACTAATTGCCTTACCTGCTCGGTACATAAACCGAATTACTTCGGGGTGATTTCCCAAGCCAGATTCTTGCAACAGCGACTTCAAAGCATCAGTACCAAAAGCATTAAGGGATGATTTAGCAATCTCAAGGTTAGCGTCTAAACTTTCGCCACCAAATTCTTGGTCAGCTTTAGCTTCATTAGCCCACTCTGTTCTTACTTGTTCAACAACTTGTGCTTGTTTTGCCTGTATTACAGGTGCAACTTTGTCTAATACTTTTTGTGCAGCGTCTTGTGACAGGTCAAGGTCTTTAGCGACTTCACCGAATGCAGTTAAGACTTCGGGGTCGAGTTCATCAGGTGCGTCAGCCACCTGTGCATTGAATTCGTATTTATCCGGCGCACCTCGTAGTGCATCGGATTCGCTAGTTTCACTTTCAACAGCGGATTCATCCGAATCTTGTTGATCCTGTACAGTTTCAGCTTGCTGTTGTGTTTCAGTAGTTGCTTCAGTTGATGCGTCTACTGGTTGCTGTGTGCTGCCTTCATTGGTTTGGGTTGGCTCTGTCATCAGCGAGTCTGACATTTTTTTGCTCCTTAATCATTGTCGGATACAACTCAGGGCAGAGAGTGTGGATTTGGTTAAGGAGTTGCAAACCATAGTTCCTATTACCTTCGCCAAATGACATTGCCATTGCGTTAGTGTTGAACGATGACCGAAATACACCTGCCATTTCCAGAAGTCTCCAGATAAATCTGCGACCCCTCTTACTGCTCATGAGCCATTTAATGTCCGACTCTTCATTTTGGCGATCAATTCTTTCTTCAGACTTTTTACTGTCTTTAGATTTTTGTTGACCTTTTAAATCGAGAGGATTGTATTCACTCATGACTTAATATATCTAGTGATAACTGAGTTACGGTCACACCATTATGCCGTTTTAGATTGACTATCTCTTATTGCTTTGTCCGTTGGTGCGCCTTTGTCGCCTTTCTTACGCATTTTTTCTCCAGAACCTTGTGCAATTCTTCTACGTTTTTTCCAAATGTTTGCCCATAACCCCGGTCTAGCCATATAATTTATACCTCTAATGCTGATGGTGAATTGTAACCACTAAATTGATTTAACATATCCATCATAGACGGTTCGCCAGTTTTTGAATCATTAAGTTTAACTGCGTTATCAACGGTGTTCTGTAATTGTTCTTGTTGTGCTGCGGCTGCTTGTGCCTCTGCTCTTTGTTGTCTGATTTTTGCAACTTGTTCACCTCCGATTACTAATTTAGGATCGACACCTAACATATCTGCATAAGCTTCAGCCCATACATCAGAATCAAATTTATCTAATACATCAGGTTTCATTTGTGCAACCATACCTAAATTATTAACATACCTATCAACACTATTTGTACCAATTGCACGTTGTGCCTGTGCAAGCATTGATACAAATTCCACACTTAAATCCATACCTTGCAACTCTTCTGGAGCAGGCGGTATTAAATTTGCTTCAACCATTCTGTTAAAAGTATTGTCTATCAATGGATCTAACAACTCATTATGTAATCTTTCTAATACAGGGCCTAACATTAATAATTTTTCTTCGTGTCTTTCTGCTACTTCTGTTGCGGTCATGCGTGTGTCGGTAGCATTAGCTAACATTAAAAACAAATCAGCATAGAATGATGCATTAATGCGACCTCTTACGTCTTGGATATCTGCTAATAAATGATTTAAATTTAAATTTACGTTAAATGCTGTCTCAATTTTGCCTTGCTGTCCATCAACAAAAGTAACACCACCGGGAAGACTGTCCACATCACGGTTTTTCATGTAGCTTGGTACTTGCAATGGTGGTTTTGTTTGGTAGTCAATCCCTTGTGCCTTGCGTAATTGTTCATGTTGTAACTGTTTTACGTCACCTAATGCTTCCATCCCCGGTGAATTGCCATAAATATCGCCACCTGCTAGACCCCATCTAGGTATTACACAAGGAAAATCTCTATATCCGCTTTCTCTTAACGTCTGTTCACCTTCACCACCCTGTTCAAAATAACAAGATTTGTATGCCATGTTCATATTATCATTCTTACTAAAATCACGATCTCTATCACTTCTTGGTTCTATTGCATGAATAATAGTAATCCATTGATCTAACGATCCTCTATCAAATAAATTTTTAACAGACGTTGAACACTTCTTATATCCAAATTCTCTAACTACTTCTCCTACAGTTTTCTGAAATTCTCTATACATTGTATTAACTCTACCCTGATAATCTGTAGCTATTGCATATTCTCCTATGGTCAAAGGGTAATGATGTATAGCGGTCTTAGGATCAGGAAGAATAATAGAACCTGCTGTACCAAATGCACCTAATTCTTCATAAATACTGTGTAATGTACGGTAAGTATTAGACTTTTGAAACACAACTTGCATACGTTCTGTCACATCATTTAGCCATAATTTGACAGGTGTAAATTTATTTAGATCTGGATCTGCCGTGCCTAATCTAAACCACGGTCTTGCAGGTGATGTTGCACCCGCCATCATGCCAGCACCTAATGTTCTTAATGCACGAGTACCAGTATTGTCGTATATCGAGTTATGTCTTCTATGACCTTTGTTTCTGTCTTGTTGAAAATAACGTCCGTTTCTTGGTAGTAGATATGTAGTGACTTCTTGCCAATGCGACCACCACGTTGCCCTCTCAGTTCTAAGATGACCCCATCTTGTTAACAGATCAGCACGTTTTGTCTTCATTTTTTAACCGCCTAATAATGTGTTACCACCTAAGTTTAATTTGTTTGGATCTACACCAGATGTACCAGTAAGCATTGTTCCTGCTGGCCCTGCCATTGCTGCTTGTTCCTCTTTATTAGACAATGCACTAACTTCTGCTTTCTTTTTGTTTGCTTTGTTTTGTTGTATGTCTGCACGATCAGACGCTTCTTTACGTCTTTGTTTAGCTTCCGCATTCATTCTGCGTTGATTCTCTTGTGCCTTCCTTTGTGCCTTCTTTTGTTCCTGACCTTGTTTGTACCCTTGGTAGGCACTAAAAACTGATGTTACTGCAAGTACTGTTCCTGCCATTTTTAAATCTCCTTGGAATACATAATTTCCTGTACACCATATTTAAGTTTTGGTAATAGCTTGCTTAAGGCGGTGTTCTCTTTAGCGTGCCATAACATCAATTTGCAACCCTCTGATCTGGCATGATCTTCAGTTACTTTCAATAAACGCAAACCTAATCGTCCACCCCGAAGTTCTTTTTTGACAAACAAAATGTCATTCTGAGCAACTTTTAAATCAGCATAATGTAAGTGATGCATCATCATGTTCATAGAATATCCAATACAGACATCGTCTTGCATCGCTACATAAATGAATAACCAACCTGCTGAATCAAGTGCTTCATACAGTTTGTAGTTTGGTTTTAGCTTCATTATTCGTTTGTTACGAGCAATCTCATCGTAATGCTCTTCAAACAAATGATCTGCTATAACTACAAATTCATTGTAGGTGCAGAGTCTAATTTCTGTTTTAGGTACTCTACTTTTGTTTAAGGTACAAGCAGAATCATTAGTTACGGTCACACTAGTCATAAAAGATATAATATATATAACTATTATTGAGACTATTTTTAATTAATGCAAGTAAGTCTTGAATACACACCTCGTGAATGGCAACGACTTTGTCATATAAACAAAAAAAGGTTTAGCGTTTACGCATTGCACAGGCGATCAGGTAAGACAGAACTGGCGATCATGGAGCTTATAGACAAAGCCATGAAAACAGACAAAGAATTAGCCATATTCACTTATGTTGCTCCCTTCCTACGTCAGGCAAAAGCTATTAGTTGGGCGAGATTAAAACAAAAACTAGAACCATTAAGACAACGCTCTGCTATAGAAATAAATGAAGGTGAATTATCTATAAAATTTTTACATAATGGAGCAATTATTAGGTTATTTGGGGGAGATAACCCAGATGCCATGCGTGGCCTTCGTCTTGATGGTTGTATTTTGGATGAGGTTGCCAATATAAAACCAGAATTGTGGATGGACATTGTACAGCCTTGTTTATCTGACCGTTTGGGGTGGTGCATTTTTATTGGTACACCGTCAGGTATTAATTTATTTTCAGAACTTTATTACAAAGCACTAGATGAAGAAGAATGGACAGCTTCTAGATATACCGTATATGACACAGATTCGTTGCATCCTTCTGAGGTAGAGCGTCTCAAACGTGATATGAGTGAGACTAGTTTTGCTAGGGAGTATCTATGCGACTTTTCTGCACAAGGTGATGATCAGTTGATTGCATTAGCAGATACCGATGAATCTTCTAAACGTGTATACCAAATAGAAGATGTGAGACATTCGCCAATAGTGTTTGGTGTAGATATTGCACGCTTTGGGGATGATCGTTCAGTAGTGTTCCGTAGACAAGGTAGACAAGCTTTTAAGCCTGTTGTATATCGTGGTATCGACAATATGGATTTAGCTACTAGGGTTGCAAATTTAATCGAGCAATATAACCCTGATGCTGTGTTTTGTGATAGTGGGGGTGGAGGTGGTGTAATTGATAGGCTACGGCAACTTAGATATGACGTAATCGAAATACCGTTTGGGGGTAAGGCCACATATCCTGATAAGTACATAAACCGTAGAACTGAAATGTGGTGGTTGATGAAGGAGTGGGTAGAAGATGGGGGTGCAATACCTGATGACGTAGCACTCAAACAAGAACTG
>VTLG01011337.1_pt1 | contig 25256 bp, 47 predicted proteins | sample 4694571 | NCBI WGS metagenome assembly VTLG01 (sample SAMN12604809, study PRJNA352737) | marine metagenome | biome: ENVO:00000447; feature: ENVO:00000209|ENVO:00000569|ENVO:01000036; material: ENVO:00002151; isolation source: viral sequences binned using virsorter ...
TGGATAAAATAAAAAAATTAATTTTTGATTTCAAAATAAAAGTAAATAACGAACCTACAACATATATAATTATTTTATATGTATTGGTTGCTATTGCATTAATTAAATAAGGAGCATAATGGCTTTACTTTCAGACAAACCCATAAAACAGGGCGGAGTTTTTAACTTTCTTGGACAGCAACCAGAAGTTACTGCACCTAAATTTTGGCAATCTAGTGAAGATAGTCCACCAACAGAATTAGCTTATATTACAGAAGCTGAAAAAGATTTATTACTTAATGCTGACTTGCATGGTTCATTACAAGGATCACCTAATATTGGAGCTTCAGGTATTTTAAGTTTTGATGGTTGGGGATCAGAAGATCCAGGTCAAAATGTAGCTGGAGCTGATATAAGTGCAGGTATGGATAGAGATCCAGGTCATTCAGGGTGGTCTGATGGTAGAGGATCAAGTACAGGAGGTGGTTCTCAATTTCATGGAACTGCAACTCCTACTCAAGATTTACCTGGAGTGGAATATCAAGAAATGCTAGGACAAATGGATGAGGGTTATGGAGTAGGAAGTATAACAAGCACTACTTATGATCCTGAAACAGGGCAATTTACTTACGAACAAACACCTGGTTTAATTGATACAGAAACTTATCAAACAGAAAATTTAAGTGCATATTTAGATTCTTCTGATGTTTCTGACGCTGAAAAAATAGCAACTTTAAATCAATTACAAGCTATATCCAATTCTAATTTAAAAGGTACAAAGTTAAGTAATGTAAAAGGAGATGATACAGAACAATTTATTATTGATAATTTAGATGCTTCTTTAGAAAACATAAAAAATTTAACTGAATATAGTAAGTACACTTCTTCTATTGACGAAAATGCTCAAACTTTTGCAGGAGAAATGGAAGATTCTGGAATAATGGGCGTAGTTAAATCAGGTGGGGTTATAGGAAGTATGATTAAAGGAGTAACGGATCAATATAAAAATAATAAAGCATTAGAACTATTAGGATATACTGGTAAAGTTATGAGAGATCCAAGCGGAGATCCATCAGATTTTATGACAGGAGGAGGTTCTGACGAATATAGAGGTGCAATTAATCAAATTGCTCCACAAGCATCTTATGCGGTTGCAAATCAAACTCCAATACCATCAATGGTAGATCAATGGTTCGCAAACAATCAAGCAGGAACAGGATTAGACCCTAACTATTTAAACACATATAATACGGCTAAAGCACAAATAGCGAATACTATGGGTATGGTGGACACATCTAACCAATTTGGCTATTCTGCAACGCCCTATGGCGGTTTAACGGCACAAAATTTGAATACCAACCCTTTTAATACCTTATACATGAGGCAATTAGGACTAATATAATGAACGAAAGATTAAAACGATTATTAATGATGGATTATGCCACTAAAAATCAAGGTGCAGGATTATTTGGTAATCAAGAAGGTGGAGGATTATTTGGTAATTTTGCAAATATAAATCCTAATTTATTATTAGGTTCTATGATTGCTGGTTCTGGTGTTAAAGGACAAGACCCTTTTAGTTCTTTTGCTCCTGCATTAATGAAAACAGGACAATTACAAAGTCAATTTTTAAAGATGAATGAAATGAAGAAAAGAATGGAATTAGCTGAAAAACAAAGAAACTTTTTTGAAGATTTACCTGACGATCATCCTTTTAAAGAATTGGCTGAGGCATTTCCTGGTAAAGCTGCTACTGGTATTATTGAAATGCACTTAAAAAATATAGACCAAATTGCTAAAGATAAAAAAGATAAAGAAAATAAAATTTCTGAATTGCTTAAAAATATACAAGACCAAGAAAATAAATTATTTACAGCTTATCAAAGTAATAAAGTTGTTCAAGACTTTGACCAATCAACACAAAGTATTACTAAATTACTTCAAGGTTTAGAAGCAAACGATGGGGCAGGAGATGTTGCTGCGGTATTTACTTTTATGAAAACTTTAGATCCCAACTCAGTAGTTAGAGAGGGAGAATTTGCAACTGCTGAAAATACAGCAGGACATTACAGAAAATTTTGGAATTTACATAATAAATTATTAAGAGGGGAAAGATTAACAGATGAACAAAGAGATAGTTTTAAAAAATTAGGAATAAATTTATATCAACAAAATCAAAAAGCAGTAGATAATGTTAGATATAATTTTACCCAAATAGCAGACAATCAAGGTTTAAATATAGATAACATTTTTGTTGATTCTGATATTAGACCTAAATATGAAAGTGTAGTTGAAATGGCTGCACCTGGAGCAGAACAAACAACTAAAACTGAAAGAGTACCAGCAGGTGCTATATTAGTAGATTATTTTGATGGTAAATATTATTTTAAAATTCCAGGTCGTAGAAAATATTTAGTAACAGATGGATTTAAGTAATGGCTATTATAGGTACAGCGGATGTTCTTCCAAGCGAAAGAAAAAAGAAACTTGAGGGTTTAACAGAAATACCTAATAAAGTAAGATTTTTAGTTGAAGCAGCTCCTAATATTGAATCTAAAGTTGCTACCCTAGAAAAATTTTATGATAATGTTCAAGTTTTAGAGGGTAATAATTTTATTGTTACAGATTCTGATGGCAATCAATATCAATTAGATAATAAAGATAAAACTAATCTAGGTGATGTAATAGATGTAGGTAAAGAAATAACAGAAATGGTTGGTTCTATGATTGGAACTACAGTAGGTGGTACTGCTGGAAGTATAGTTCCAGGTGCAGGAACTGCCGTAGGAGCTGTAGCTGGTTCAGGAGCCGGTATGGCAATAGGTGGGGAAATATTTGAAAGAGTTGGTCAAGCATTTGGTGCTGAAATGTTAAGAACTAATAAAGAATGGGCAGCACAAAGAGGAACTGATTTTGCTTTTGGTAGTGTTGGACAAGCAGTAGCTCCATTAATTTTAAAACCTTTAAAAGGTGCAGTAACTGGTTTTGGTAAAAAAGGAATTGAAACCGCTACTAGGTTAAAAGATTATATAAATGCTGGAGTAACTCCGTCTTTAGGACAAGTAACACAAAAAAGAGGAATACAAACTGTGGAAATGATACTAGGTAATTTTCCTGGTAGTTCTGGTAAAATCGCAAGTGCTGCTTTAAATGCACAAAATCAACTTGCAAAAAATTCTTTAAATCTTGCAGAAAGTTTAATTGGAAAAACACTTCCTGATGAAGTTGTAGTAGGTAAAGCTATTCAAGGAGCTATAAACGGAGTTAATAATCCTAAAAGTTTTGTAGGTATGCTTAATTCAAGAGCAGGAGTTCTATTTGGTAAAGTAGATAAATTTATAAAACCTAATTCTTTAGTTAATTTAAGCGGAAAAAATGGAACATTAGAAAAATTAAGAAAATTAACAGCACCTATTAAGGGAGCTGAAAAAACAAGTGCTGTATTTAAAAATCAATTTTTAACAGATTTGTTTGAAAATTTAAATAAAGAAGTTGCTAAAAATAATGGTTCTTTACCTTACGCAGCAGTTCAAGGACTAAAACAAAAAATAGGAAGAAAATTAGCTTCTTTTGATATGCTTCCAGATGTAGATAAAGGACAATTAAAATTAATTTATGGTGCTTTAAGTGAAGATTTAAAAGCAGCAATTAAAAAATTTGGAGGAGATGAAGCAGAAAGAGCTTTTATTAGAGCAAATAAATTTTATGCAGGTGGTATAAAAAGAATAGAGGATTATTTAAAACCAATAATGAATATTGGAGATCCTGATAGAATTGTAAGAACTTTATTAAATAGTGGTAAAGAGGGAGTTACAAAATTAAGAGCAGTAAAAAGATCATTGTTATCTAAAGATCCAAAGACAGGAAAATCTGTAGTTGAGGGTGGGGAAGCTGCTTATAAAATATTTTTAACTAATATTTTAGAAAAAATGGGTAGATTACAACCAGGACAGACACTAGCTGGAGATTTTGTAGAGGCAAGTGGTAAATTTTCATCTGAATCTTTTTTAACTAATTGGAATTTACTTTCTAAAGCAGCAAGAGAAGAATTATTTAAAGGTAGTGGTTGGCCTAAAAGTTTAGTTAAAGATTTAGATAGAATTGTAAATATTTCATCTCTTATAAGACAAAGTGGTAAAACATTTAAAAACCCATCTGGAACTGCTGACAGAGTGGTTGGACAAGGTTTAATACTTGGAGGTGGTATATCAGCATTTACAGGAAATCCATTATGGTTAGCTGGTATTCCATTAGTAATAGGTTCTACAAGAGTTGTTGCTGGATTAATGACAAACCCTAATTTTATTAAGTGGTTATCACAAGGTATAAAAATATATGGTAATAAAGGAGCAGATGCTTTTATTCAACATTTAGGAAAATTAGGAACTATAATGGCTAATTCTGATTCTGACACAAGACAATTTATTTATGAATATTTACAAATGTTACAAGGTAAAAAAGAAGAATAAGAAATGGAAAACATCAGCCAACAGAACAGGGAAGAAATAATAAAATTGCATGGAAAAATTGATTTAGTTAATCAAGAAATTACAACCATTAAGGAAAACCACCTTGCACACATTGATTATAAAATTAGAAACATTTATAAAATAGTATGGGTGATTCTAACAATAAGTTTGTCTGGCTTGGCAAACCTAGTAATAAACCTAATAGCATAAAAGCTACTAAATCCGTTAAAGGAATTGTTGGCGAACTTAATGTTATTAGCGAATTAACTAAAAAAGGTTATTGGATAGCCAAATCAGTAGATCCCCAATGTCCTTTTGATATTGTTATTGTAGATAGAAATGGTAAAATCCAACTTGTAGATGTTAAGACAAATACTTATAGAAAAAAAAACTTCTATAAAAAGTCCAAAAAAATCTACCGCAATCCTACTGCTAGACAGAAACAATTAGGAATTAAATTATTAATGATAGACTATGAAGAAAACTCTGATTAAATTTATTGTAAAGTTAAGAATGTTTTATTGTAATATTAGAGGTCATCATGGTAAAAAATGGAACTATGAACCATCAGAAAATTATATGGGAAGAAGAAATAGAAAATGAAAGACCTTAAAGTTAATTCTTCAACTGGTATAAATTTACCGATTGGTAATTTAATTAGCATTATTGGAGCTTGTCTTGTAGCAGCCTGGTTTGGTTTTTCTATTATTGAAAGAGTTAATAAGTTAGAGACACAAACTGTTTTAATGGAAAAGGATTTAGAGGGAGCGGTTGAGTTTTCTATAAAATGGCCTAGAGGTGAGCTGGGATCGCTTCCAGCAGATTCGGAGCAATTTCTTTTAATTGAAGATGCTTTAAAAGATATTGAGGATATACAAGAAGAACTTAAAGAAAGTCGCCATAACGCAACAAATATTTCAAGGTTGCAAAAAGATGTAGAAAGATTAATGGAACAACTAGAAATAATAAAAGACAAAGTGAGGAAAAATGGAAACAGTCATTAGTGGAGTAATAGTGTTATGTATGTTTTATCAAGGTGGAATTATTGAGCATACCTACATACAGGATCAAAAGATGTCGTCATGTCTGAAAGCAAAGAGAACGGTGGAGAGATCGGTTAATCCTGAAAATGTCAGAATGCAGTGTGGAAAAGTAGATGCTATAATTGAAAAAGATGAGTATAGCGATAAAATGAGAGTAGTTAAGATTATAAAAGATAAATACGATTCATCAGGATATACAAAATGAGTAGAACTTGTAAAAGTTGCAACCATACTTGTCATTGTTTTGGTGATTCTCATATAGACGAATATATGGATTCTTGCCATTGTAACAAATGTAATTGCGGACAAAAGGAAGAAGATAAAACTTACGAAAATCAAGTAGTAATTGACGACACAAATGAGTGTGAATCCTGTCAATAAAAGGATATAATACATTATGACTATACCAGATTTTATAGATAAAACTGTTTTGTTTTGGGAAAGAAGAAGTGTTAGAACTAAAGCAGTTATTGTTATAACAATAGGTGTTATTCTTTACATCTTATAATATTTAATAGGGAGTTAAATATGAAAAAGTTAAAAGAACTTTGGATTAAGTTCAAGGTAAGACTTTTAAAGAGTTACTTTGAAATGAACGGAATAATCCAAAAAAAGAAAAAATAATTTATGTGGATAAATATAGCAGCAAAGTTAGTACCTGGAATTATTAAAACAGGTATGTCTATTGCATCAAACAGAAGAAAAACCAAAGAGTTAGAATCTGTTGCAGAGATGAACCATGCCCAGCGTATGGCAAATGGTGAGGTAGAATACAAAAAAGCTGTTATGCAAAATAATCAGCAAGGGTGGAAAGATGAGTTCGTTCTTATCTTGGTGTCTGCACCGGTAATGCTATTAATTTGGAGTATATTTTCGGAAGATCCAGAAATTATGAAAAAAGTAGAAATGTTTTTTGAGTATTTTAATAATATGCCATTCTGGTATCAAGCACTCTTTATTGGTGTAGTGAGTGCTATCTATGGCCTTAAAGGGGCTGATATTATTAAAAGACCTAAATAACAATCTATGTCAGATCAATCACAAGACATTATAAACGAATATAAGGATCAAATCCGAATCCTTAAACAAGAAGTAGCAGAACTTCAAGATGCCGGTAAAAGTAAAGACGCTGCTAATAAGAGGTGCTTACAAAAGTTAGAATATGCTAATACCGACCTTGAAAAATCTACTAATAAAATTAAAGAATTAGAAAAGAAATTAAAAGAAGAAAAAGCAACGGCAAAAATGATGTATGAACACCCATGAAAATTTACTTAACAATAATTATCTGTTCCCTTTACGCAAACATCTGCCAAGACCCCCACACTTTTACTGATAAACATTATTCTAATATGTATGATTGCTTATTAGACGGCTACCATAAGTCTATTCATAAAACAAAAGAAATTGGTAGGAAAGATGTTAATAAACATGGAATATATACTAGGTTCGTTTGTCAAGAAATGCCTGAAATAATACTTCCAAAAGCTAAACCAAAAGTAGAAGTTGAAACTTAAATATAATTATTGTAGTAGTTACAATTATGCAAATAAGTCAGAACTTTACTTTAAAAGAAATGATGCAAAGCCAAACAGCTTTACGAAATAATTTAGATAATACTCCAAACGATTTACAAACACAAAACATTGAAGAACTTGTAAAAAATATTCTTCAACCTTTAAGAGATTATTACCAAGCTCCAATAAAAGTTACTAGCGGTTTTCGTTCTCCAGCTTTATGTGAATTAATAGGATCAAGTCAAAATTCACAGCATTGTGCAAACAACGGAGCAGCTTGTGATTTTGAAATTCCAGGTTATGACAATAAACAAGTGGCTTCACATATTAAAAACAATTTTGAGTTTGACCAGCTCATCTTGGAATACTACGATAGTTCTGATATAAATTCAGGTTGGATTCATTGTTCGTATAAATCCGGAGCGAACAGAAAAGAATCATTAACAAAAGATAAATCCGGTTATAAGAAATGGTAATTATGAAAAAGAAAAAGAATAAAAAAAATAAAAGCAAAAAGAAAAAAGGGAAAAAGAAAAAAAAATAACCCTATGGCTAAATTGCTTTCATACCGAACTTTTCATCAAAAAGTTGTAAAGTCTAAAAAACTTTATAAAAGAAACCAGGCGAAATCTACATTGATGGATTGGGAGGATGGGGGGCAGTAATGCCGTTTAAATCAAAGAGGCAAAAGCGTTACCTATTTGCAAAGAAACCAAAACTTGCAAAAAGGTGGGCTAAAAAATACGGCTACAAGGTTAAAAAAAGTGCCAAGAGTTAAAAGAACTTGGGCTAATAAAAAAAATACATCATCTAGAGTTGTGGGAAATTGTAAGTACTGCAAGAACGAAGTTATTTCAGACGATTCGTTTGTTGTCTTTGCAACGAAAGAAAGAGCTCATCATAGATGCTATGTTAAAGACGCAGAAAAAGAACAAAATAAAAGTGTTTATTTGTAAGGCGACCATTTCTGATCGCCTTATTTTATTAGATTAATAATTACCAATTCTTACTGGATGCTAAAGCTATTGAGTTTGGTCTTTTAGATTCTTTTGATCTAACTGCCATAGTCAATATATCCTCATAATCAAAGTAAGTATAAGTATCGTTTTCAACTAATACTCTATACCAATTACCTTTATGTTCTAATATGCCTTTGATGCAAATTGATGTTACAAAATGTTCATCAGCATTTAATTGATGACCAGCTTGACTCCAATAAACTCTTATTTCTTTTCCAACAAAGAATTTATCTATTAAAGATTTATTTACATCAATCATATTAGACATTTGAAGATTGCCTTTTAATGGTAAAGGATTCATAGATTTATCTTCAAACGCAATTAATGGATTATTCATATTTATATACCTCCTTTCCGATTGTGTTTAAATTTCCAAATAATCAATTTGGCTTCAGTAGATAGTTCATTGTAAATTGTTTTTTCACAATCAACTAATTTTTCAACGAAGATGTGTTCTTGATCTTCAAGAATCTTACGACCACCTTTTACAAAACCTATTGCGTTAATCTCTTTTTCATTAACTAACCACTCTAGGTATTGTGCAGTTGGACAAACTAAAATATTCTCTATTTTATTTTTCATACCCTATTATACCACAGGCACTTTTTGGGAATCGTCTAGAATCTAGTAAAGTGAATTAAGGCAAAAAATAAGTGTTGTAGCAGTAGGGAAAAAAAAATTGAGAAAACGCTTTTTTGATTTTTTAAGAAAATTTTTTTTAGAAAATATTTTTACTTATAACCCCATAATTCTTTAGCTCTTTCTAATAAAGTATTATCGGTTTCATTTTGCCATTTATAGTGAGTAAAGTCAGGAATTATATATTTAGTAAGTTCTTTTGGGTCGGTTGTTATATTTAATAACCTTTCCATTACTTGAGCTTTATGGGTTAATTGTTTTAAAATTATCTTTAAGTTTTCCGGCCTTATTGGCGGACAATTATCTGCATTATAAGTTACATGAGTTTTGTCATTAGCATAAACCAAATAAACAGGTTTTTCTTTAGCGACATGATAAAGAGCAACTTGTGATAAATGGTCTATGCTAATTTTTTCCGGAGCAGGAATTGGTTTAGTAGCCCATGATCTAGTTCCGTCTTGTTTTATTTTTCCTTTTCTAGGCCATAGGGTTTTTGTTTCAATAACATATTTGCCGTACAAGTCTATAAAACCATGTGTCGGTATTCCAACATTAGGTAAGCCATGATACGCTTCTATTTCTTCTTCGTATTTATCTTTTTCAAATCCTGGAACTTCACAAAGGCCATTCCATAGATTTTGAATCATAGCTTTACAAACTTTACTAAAATGTTCTTTCTTTTCTTGTTGGTCTTGATTTAAAAAAAGAAGTTTATCAATTTTATCTTTAACCGGAGTGAACATCAAATTCCTTTCTTTTATGTTTTGACATATTCATATCGGTTGTTTGCCAAGACTTACGAACTTTATTCATAAGTATATCTACAACACCTTTGATTCGTTCTACTTCATCATGGTGTTCTACATTACCCATATCAACTTTATTCTTTTGACATTTAGCGTTCATTAAATCTGTAAAAGTTGCGTCTAGGGTTTTAGGTTCTTTAGCAAAAGAATTAGCATCCCAACCAAATTTTTTACATAAAAATAATAGTTGTTCTGCACTTAAACCATTATTACCATGTTCAAATTTCTGTATTTGCTGAAATGTAACATTAAGTTCTTGCGACATTTGAGTTTGAGTTTTGCTTAACTCAATTCTTTTCAAAGAAAGATTCTTTGCTATGTTTTTTCTTAATTGTAGGTCTAAAAGTTGTCTAGTCATGTTTCCTTTCTAATAGGCGATAGATGGCCTACGCTGTTTATACACTTATTAGTATAATGAACTATTTAAGTATAAATAGCTTGTTGTTTTTCCTTTTCTTTAGCGATCCTTTCGTCAAATTTAGGTAGTGTATTTTGTATCTTCAAAAACATTCTTTTATGATTCCACATTTTATCCACTGCCTTTTGTTTTCTGACTTCCAGATCCCTTATCTTTTTCGGTTCTATCGTCATCGTTATCCTCTAGTTTTATTTGTTTCTTCAACAAACGAAAGTCAGAGGTTTCAAACTTTGCGTTTGCACTTGGTTTAGATTGAAGATGTGCTTTTTGTGTTGCCTTTTCAACAGTTGTATCTTCAATCGTTTCTTTGGCTAGAACGGAGGCTTCATAGTGCCAAATACTATTTACCTTTGCCATTCAACTCCAAATTCCTTGCTTTGTTGCTACCGATTTTAACTAAATCTCCTCTAGCAACTAATTTATCAACCAAAACAGATATAGAATTAGGGCTTTTATATCCTAAATCTACCTGCATTTTTCGCCTTGTGGGCGACATCTCATGTTTTGTATAATATTTTTTAATATATTTCAATACTTTCATTAATTTAGGAGTCATAGGTATTTTATTTTCCATTTGTCTTTTCCTCCTGAATAACTAATTTTCTTAACAATTCATCATATCCTGCAATATCGTCAAAGTTATCTTTTAAGTACCTTTTACTTGATAAAATACGCCATAGTTTAAGCATAATCATAAATATACCAAATATTTTTATAGATACTTTAACCTTTACTCCATTATGGGCGGTTAAAACATTTTCTAATAATTGTGTCATTACCCAAGAAGTTCTATCAAAACTTCCATAATCTTCTTCTTTTTGTTTTAATAATTTATCTAGTTGGTTAATAAATCTTATATTATCTTCATTAAAATTTTTCATATTTCCTTTTCTATATAATTTTTATAGATACCGGAATTAGGATTTTTTAAAGGGAAGAACCCCTCAGATTTTCCCCAAAGTCTAACACCCCTTAAATATCTAGGTGAGCGTAATTCAAATTTAGATTCATTAGAAAGTTTAATAATAGAAGCGTAAGTTCTTTTTTTATTATCATCTTCCATATTTTTAAAATATAAATTTAAAAGTTCTACGCCTTTCTTCTTTCCGTATTCTTCAAAAAATGTATCTAGTGCCGGTTTCATTCTATATTATTTCTTAATCCATTAATGTATGCTTCTTCTAATCCAGGTGGCCAATTATACCATTGTCCTTTGTCTGTCTTGCAATAGTGTAAAACTACAATATTGTCTTTGTATTTTCTATGAATCCAAGTTTGGCCGTTGCCTTGTTGATAGTTAGGATTTTCTTCAAACTTTGTAATTGATTCCACCATTTGATTACAAGTTTGCATTTGCCAATATGGCAAAGAAGCACTAAAAGTAGCTTGTGCAACTTCGCCATTTAGCAAGTGAAGAAAAACAACAACAAACTTCATCATGATTCAACTAGAACTTCATTCCATCTTGTTTAGACTCCTTTGGATCGTTAAAAACAAGATTGTAGTTAGCAGATTTTCCTTTTTCTTCATCTCCAGGATTTTTAAATGCTACACTAACTTTCTTATTAAACCTTTTTAACAATTCCACAGTTGGTTCTATGTTAATGGGTTGTTTATAGTTTGTGTTAAGTGCTATCTTATTTTCCGCTTCATTGGGATAATATAAAGCAACTTGCATATTAAGACCTAAACCTAACATCTTTCCGTCTTTACTATAAACTTCAGATAAAGAAAAATTGGTATAGTTTCCGTTATCATCTTTAACATTACCAGTACCAATAGTCTTAATGTTGTTTTTATCTTTCCAAATTGTTATTTGGTTAGAGTTCAATGCCATTGTTTCCTCCTTGTTCTTGTGCATCGTCTATGGCTTTTCTTTTTTTATCAAAATTAGCCATAGCTGTTTTTTGTTCTTCTTTAGACATATTTTGATACTCTCCGCTGTTCATAAATTTAGATTGCTCCGCATTTAATTTAGTTTGGAGTCCTCTTCTATTAACAACGAAATCTTTTGGTGCAGGAAAACCATCTTCACTATCCATGCCGGTTTCTAAACAAAAACCTTTTAGGTAAGCATATTTTGTAGCGTAAGAGATAGCATTACCGGTAGCGTATTTATCTATTTTGGCAAACGCTGAAGCACCTTCTACTTCTATTTTTTCTCTTGGGTTTTCCACATTAATTAAAGTTAAATTACATTCAGTATAAAAATAATTTTCTATGGTTCTTTGATTTAAGTATTTAGGAATTGCTAATAATTTATTTTCTATTAACGCTTTCCTTATTACTTTAGTAACTTGGTCATGTTCAATAGGGTTAAAGTGCATACCATTTTTTTTAGCACTTTTCTCTACTTTCCCTACTTGTTGCATTACATCTAAAACTTTTTCGTATATAGATTTACTGCTTTTTTTGGTCTGTGATTGTTTTTCCATATATGGCTAATATCTCCTTTACTATATTTAATATTTTATCTTCAATTTGGTTAAAGACTTTAAAACTTAATTTTAATTGTTCATTTAAAGTATTTATTTCTTTATCCTTTAAATCACATTTAACTCTTTCATTTTGTTTATAACGAACTTCTTGTTCTATAACTTGATCTTTTTCTTTAAGTTGTTGCTCCAACACTTCTATTTTATGTTTCAAGTTATTTATTATTTCCTTTTCCATTATAAACTTCTTCCAAAGTTAAATTTTTAGTTTTCATATCTTGAACCGCTTGGCCTACAAACCCACCAAATTCCATAGACATACTAGGAGGGAGCTTTTTCCTTTCTATGGGTGTTAATAAAACATACTTGGCGACCCAGACATCTAACGGATTGTTAAATTGTGATGGGCTTGTATGATCTAATCCTATATCCAAATAACATTTTTTAATTGGTATAAACTTTGATTCGGCCATACATATTTTGTATAACTATTTGTATAATAAATCAACAATTTTTATATATTTATTTTTCATACTATATATAGTATAAAATTATACTGATTCACTATGAAGCTAAAGGAAATACGCTATAAACGGCATAAAATAAGGGTTTTCTTTGATAAATGCAAAGATTGTTTGGCCTTATATGACCCCAATATTTCAACGCTTACGATAAGCCCTAATTTATCTAAATTAATGCTAGGAAAAATACTTTTCCATGAAGTTTGGCATATAATTTGTTATTTAAACAAGAAAGATATAAATAAAATAGGCGAAGAAAACACAGCTATTCTTGCCGAAGAATTTGCGGTTGTTCTATCAAAGAACCCAACACTTAAAAATTTAATTTATAGGTGTTTGTGATTCGTTTTCCTAAAAAAAAATATAAAATAATTTATGCCGATCCACCTTACTACTTTAAAAGCTATTCTAAAAAAGGCGAAGAACGCAACGCAACAAAACATTATTCTTGTATGGAGTTCAACGATATATGTAAGTTGCCTATTTCTGATATTTGTAGTGTGGATTGCGTTTTGTTTTTGTGGGTTACTGATCCTTTTCTTGAAAAATCTTTTAGACTACTTAAAGAATGGGGTTTTAAATATAAAACGGTGGCTTTTACATGGGTTAAAACGAATCAAATGAATAATTTTTTTATGGGTTTAGGATACTGGACAAGGGCAAATCCTGAAATGTGTTTATTAGCAACTAAAGGTAGTCCAAAAAGAATTTCTAAAAATGTAAAACAATTAGTAATTGATAAGCGTAGGGAACACAGCAAAAAACCACATATAGTTAGAAATGAAATAGTAAATTTATGTGGCGACTTACCAAGAATTGAACTCTTTGCTAGGCAAAAGGTTAAAGGTTGGGATAGTTGGGGAGATGAAATTGATAGAAATTAAATTAGAACCTTACGAAGTACAATTAGCTCATGATGTAGCCGGTAGAAGATTTATAGAAAATCAAAAAATGGGTCGTAGTTTTGGTCATGGTTATCAAGGAACAGTAGAAAAAACTTTAGCTTTAGGTATTAGCGGTGCTTGTTGTGAAGTGGCTTTTGCAAAATGGAAAAATGTTTTTTGGAATGGTAGTTATAGTGATACTTATAGCACTTACAATAAACCGGATATAGGAAAAGACATTGAAGTTCGTTCCCAATTTAAAAAACCTAACAATGTTTTAATTATTAGACCTAGTGATAAAAAATGTAAATTTGTTTTAGTTATAGATGAAAACCCCAACTTTAAAATAATGGGTTGGTTTCCTAACTTTACTAAACCAGACGATAAATACTTAACTAACTTTGGCATAGCTTCTAGGCCTTATTGCTATGCTATTCCTATTAAAGATTTATATAATGAAGCGGATTTATGAGTAAAATAAATGTAAAAATATTTAAACCTTTTGGTTCTTCTATATCCTTACAGGATTTACCTTTTGAATTGGTAAAAGATTTTAAAGAAGATTTAGAAAAAATAAGAAACTTGCCGGAAGAAGAAAAACAAAATTATCGTTTTGGCTTTAAACTAGCCGGTGGATTAGGAAAAGATGGAGAGTTTTTAATAACCCCAGAAGTTATGTTAAAATGGAAAAGAAATTATTTTGATGAAGTTATTAAATCCTATGCTGAAAGCCATTACCCTAATAGAGAAATAGAACGAATCACAATTAACTCAGCTTGGTATAATTACCAATTAAAAAATCAATGGAATCCTTTACATACACATAGTAATTTTGCCGGAATACAAGAAAACCCATCAATTAGCACCGTTGGTTATCTTCAAATCCCTAAAGACATGAAAGCAATAGAGGGAGAAAAAGAGCATAATAAATTTAGTGGTTGCGTAGAATGGAGAGAGGGTTCGGAGGGTATGTTTCAATTTGCTACATATAAAAAAGAACCAAAAGAAAGAGACTTTTATATTTTTCCGGCAAATTTAGAGCATCAAGTTTATCCCCACAACTCAAAAGAGCCTAGAATTTCTTTTAGCTTTAACGCAGTTATAAAATTTAAAACTAAATAGTTTTCTTTTTAGTTTCTTTTATCCACTTCTTTAAAAGTTTGTTAGGAACATATTGAATAGCTTTTTTTCGCATTTCTTCATAATAATAACAAGGCTCATCATTAGGGTGCGGATTTAAGCTATCATCATATTCGCCACAAACTTTTATTAGTTCGCATATTAATTTATGTTTACTTCTCATACTATTATATGGGGTTAAAAATTAAAATTTTGCCAAATAAAACAAAAATATTTTTTGTTGTAAAAAAACAACGCCTGTTGCTTTTATGCAACATTTATTTTTTTTAATAAGTTTAAAAATACTATTGATTAAAAAAATAATAACTTAAAGCAACAACTTCAAATAATATAATTATTTCTAACATTACCACCAATACTTTTTTATATTTTCCGAATCATAAATTAAAACTTTCCATTTATCTTTTCTTTTCATGCTTCTTTTTGCGTAGTCTTTAGCTTCTTCTTCCGTTTGAAATATCTCATTAGTGTAATGTCTATACCGGTTTCCTTTTTTAAAAATAATAAAATACATTAATTAATAATAGCCCTTTTTCCCTTGCTTGGCATACAATAAGACAACTTTACGGCCTACTGCTATATTTTTAATAGTATTAACTTTAAGCTCAACCATGTGTGGTTCTTTTATAAATTCTTCAAAAGTGATTCGTTCTTTGGCTTCTTTAGGTAAATTATTATAGCGACTTAATAATTCGTTTGATATTACCCAATTTTGTTTCTTTTCTTTTTCCATTCTTTTTTTCTTTTTCTTTCTTTTTTAAAACTTTTTTCATATCTATATTAAACATTGAATAAGGTTCTTTATTTAAAATTCTTTTCACTTTTAATATATTCCTTTGCTTCTTTTTCGGTTGCAAAAAATCTTTTTGTAAATACTTCCATATTTAAGTGATCTAATAGTTTTCTTAATTTAATTTTTTTGATTCGTTTAGTTCCATTTAAAACCCTATAAACATATAAATCTTTTTTAATTGTCATATTTTTTTAAATACTAATACATTTTGATGTATCTTAACGACCTTTCTATTTTTCATTGAAGTTGAAGCCCTTACACTAGCCGAACCAATCGCATTTAATAAAATAATTTCATTATAGAACTTCATACCGCATTTTTTAAAAGCGTTAATTGTGTCCGGTACAAAGCCGTAGAAATGGCCTTTCTTATCCCTAAATTCGCCAACAACAAAACAAGCTAATTCTCCTTTTTTTAACAACTTGCAAGACTTGGCTATAATTGATTCGTATATTTCTAAAAATTGGGGGTAATCCATATTTGAAATATCTTCTTTCATATCGCTATATATTTCTAAATTTCCATAAGGCGGACAAGAAAAAATAAAATCAAAAGGTTCTATTTGATTCGCTTCCATGCCAACTAATAAAGTATCAAGAACTTTATTTGAATCGCCTATTATCCAATTCGGTTTCTTTTCGTTTGGCTTGTCAAATATTCTATTGGCTTGTTCTCTATTACTTAAAACTTGTTCTTCCCTTAATTCAATTCCGGTGTAATCATGCCCCATAGTTGAAGCTACGATACCCCTAACCGAACCTCCGGCAAAAGGGTCTAATATTCTTGCGTTTTCTTTACCGCTAAACCACAAGTAAGACAATTCACAAACAACTGGGTCAAAGATACTATGCTCACCAACATCTAAAATTCTTTGGGTTGATTCGGCTACCGGTTTTGAGCTTCTTTCGGCTTGTCTATGCCTACCGGCAAAGTGAGCACCGTCAACTTTTCGGCCTAGTTCGCTTTCTATGCCTAGCAATTTCCATTTATTTCTTCTTCTTTGCCATGTTCCTTGTTTAGTGTCAAAAATACTAAAAGGCGGTTCTCCGTATTTATCCCTTAATTCAAATTTTTTGGTAACTTCATTACCAAATAAATCAACTTGTATATCTTCTTCTTTGTCTTTCGTCATAATCTTTTAAATACTTTTGGTATTGTTTTTGTATTTCTTCGTCTTTTCCATAAGTGCTTTCATAAGCCATTTCTTTATTTAGCTTAAATTCAAGATAAGATAATTTCCTTTCTTCAATTATTTCCAACCCTTACCCCTAAAGGTATTGATTAACGCTTGGCTTGAACCCTTAACCGCATAAATTAAAATCTTCGCCCTATTGTTATCCTTTAATATTTCTTTTGCTTTCTTTGTGGCTTGTTCTTCGGTTTTAAATTCAAACCTTTCCTTATTGCCTAAAGGTTTCCAATTTATGCAAGTAAAATATTCGGCTTGTTGAAGCGTTGGTTTTTCCCATTCTTCTAAATGTAACATAATGATTCCCTTTCTATACAAACTTTATACATTTATTTATAATTAATCAATAGCCAATCTATCGTAGGTTTTAAGCCAAAAAACACATAGAACATAAAACCGGCAAAAAGCACATAATCTAAAAAATTAAGTATCTTTTTAATCATAATATTACCTAAATAAAATTTCTTGCTATATCTAAAGCAAGAACCAAAAAACAACCAAAAGCCAAAATAAAGCCGGTTGTTGTATAAGTTGGAATTAAAGCCATTCCCATAACCGAACATAAAGCCAATAATACCCATTTAATTATATATATCATATTTCCCTTTCTAGGGGGCTTTCGCCCCCATTATGTTATAATTGTTCGCAATTTACAAAATCATTAAAATTATTATCTAATAATTTTTTAAGTTTGCTAGTTTGTTTTATTGTAGCTTTAAAAGTCTTTTCCGCTTTTCGGCTATCGTAATCGTAGCCGTAATTTTCGCAAAAGTCCTTAAAAGTATCGCCATTACTAAAAGAAAAAGAATCGCTTAATAGACAACCTAAAACCGATTCTAGTGTTGGTTCGCCTTGTATTCCTAAACCTTGACTAAATAAAAGCGTCATTCTTCTAAAACCATATCTAGTGTCTAAATGGTTTCCGTTTAGCTTGAACTTTCTTTTAATTGTAACCTTATAATGGTTATAGGCATTTTTATTAACCGAATCCATATTAGGGTTACTATCCGCATATTCACAATTCATAGTAAGATTATTTTCTTTTATAAATTGTTTTATTGTTTTTCCTTTGCTCATTGTTTGCTCCGTTTGTTTGTTTGTTTTTATTAACATATACAAAAGTTATACAACATAGAACAAGCAATACAAGAAAAAAATAAAAAAAAATAAATGGCTATTTTTGGGGCTTTGCAAGGTATGGTATAAGAACAAAAAAAGAACACAAGATATAGCTGTGGGAAAAAATATAGGTTTAATTAAATTTGGGCAGGGTATATAAAGCGATTCGGAAATGGAAGAAAGGAAACTACGAAAGGGCTTTTGCAAAATCCCCAACTTTATAGCTTGGAGCGACCTATCCGGTTCGGCCTTGAAGCTATATGTATTTCTTGCCAGTCTATCGCCCAAGTTTCGGACAATTCGCAACTTTAAGCTTAAACATTTAGGAATGTCTATAAATACGCTACAAAGGGCAAAAAAAGAACTTATTAAAAGAAAGGTTTTAAAGGTACATAAAAGAAAGGGCGGTTCTAATTACTATGAATTAATTACCCCCAACCCTACCCAATTTCTGCATAGAGACTCTACCCAAATTCTGATAGGAGACCCTACCCAAAAACTGCGTAACAGTATAAGACCATCTGATAATAACAGTAATAATAAGAGGCTGAAGATAAGAGAAGAAGTTAATAAGTTAAAAAATAAGTTTTCAAGTTTTAAGAAACTTTAACCCCCCCCATGCTATTGCTAGACAAATAATGAGATATTTTAAAGAAAAACCGCTTCAACATTGGTACAACAACAATTACACAAAAGAAGAAAAGCTCCAAATTGTAATAGATTTGCAAAATGATTACGAAAACGGATTATTAAGCCAAGAAACGATAGCTTGGATTGTAAATAATAAACGATTCGGAGAATTTAGTTGTAGGTTAATTATTCAAGATATGCTTAAAAAGGGAATAATCAAGAAAGACTTTACCGGAAATTTTACAACCGAAGAACTATTAACAATAGGTAAAAAAGAATATGATTTGTAAAACTATATCTAGTATGCTAAACCTTAATTGCTACTAAAATTCAAAAACCCTTTTTGTTTTTAGTTTAGTTTAAATTAGTTGCAACTTGTTAGGGCGATTCTTCATTTCCTTTCTATATCGCCCTAACGCTAACAATGGGAATCAAATGGCTAGGCCAAAGAAACTTAATAAGAAATTGATTGAAATAATACTTGATAAGATAGGAAACGGAGAAACTATTAGGGAAATATTTGAAACCCCAAACAATGGGATTGATTGTACTTGGACAACTTGGCGAAAAGCATTGATAGCCGATAATGATTTAATGAACCGATACGAAAAAAGTAAATCTTTAGCGGTTGATTACTTATTGTCCGAAGTAGAATACAAAAGAAAACAATTAGAAAAACAATTATTAAGTGGCGAAATAGAACCGAAGCAAGGACATAATTTAGTGAACATTTTGAAGATAATGACAACGAATAGACAATGGTCTGCGTCTAAATTGAGGCCAAAAGTTTATAGTAAAGCAGCAGAATTAACCATTAAAGGGGATAAAAACGAACCTTTAAATATAAAATGGGATAGTTAGAATGTTAAATAAGCTAGTAAAATCAATGATGAATCTATTTCTTTCACAAAGAAATATATGTTTCTATATACGAACTAGAACCGGTTTAGGTTCGGATTCAACCTAAACTAGTTTAGTTTATTTCCGATAAGTACATAGTTATCGGTAAGAATTATTTATCGTTAGTAATATTTGAAACTATTGATTGAATCTGGGGGGTTTTATTGAACCGGCCTCCCTGTTTTTGGTTCGGATGGGAATTTTTATTTTAACGGAGGTACAAACAAATAAACTTTAGAATCGTTCTAAACTGATATGGACAACTTAATATTAAAAACAATTATATTTATTATGAAAGATAAGGTAACACATGAACCTGTTGTCGTTACTCATTTTCAAGGATTTAAAGACGAAGAAGAAGCAACAGAATTTAGTAGATATTTAACCGAACACTTTGTAAATGATGATTTGAGTCCAAAACGAACTTTGCATTAGGGGGTTTTGGCCTAGCAAATGAAACAAATTGTAATACCTTATAAACCTAGAGAACTTCAAAATTTTTTACATAAGAAATGCGATAAGAACCGGTTTAATGTTATTATCGTTCATAGAAGAGGTGGCAAAACTGTTTTCGCTATAAACCATTTAATTAAAAAGGCCTTAACCAATAAAAGGCCATACCCTAGATATGCCTTTATTTCGCCATATCGTTTGCAAGGGAAAAGCACAGCTTGGGATTATCTAAAACAATTTTCCGCAGCAATACCTGGAACAAAATTTAACGAATCGGAATTAAGGGTTGATTTCAATGTGAATAATAGCCGTATTCAAATTATAGGTGCTGAAAATAGTAGTGCCATTAGGGGGCAATATTTTGACGGCATAATAGTTGACGAAACCCAAAACATAGCTCCGGATTTATTTGATACGATTTTAAGACCATGCTTATCGGATAGAAACGGCTTTGCCATTTTTATTGGAACGCCAAGAGGTCGTAACTATTTCTACCAATTACACCAACTTGCCAAGCAGACCGAAGATTGGTTCACTTGTGTATTTAGGGCTAGTGAAACTAAAATAATCCATGAAAAAGAATTAACCGATGCGAAAGCGATAATGTCGCCTGAAGCGTATGCTCAAGAAATGGAATGTAGCTTTCAAGCCGGTATCTCCGGTTCGTATTATGGGGCGATGATGGAATCGTTGGACAAAAACGGTCATATTAAAGATTTTGAAATTGATGATTCCCAAGAAGTTGAAACTTGGTGGGATTTAGGAATGAATGATAGCACCGTTATTACTTTCGTTCAAAGAACTAAAAACGAAATAAAGGTTATAGATAGTTACGAAAATTCAGGTGAGGGTTTAGAACATTACTTAAATATTATAGATAGCAAACCTTATATTTATTCAAAACATATAGCCCCTCATGATATTAGGGTGAGAGAACTAGGAACTAACAAATCAAGATGGGAGTCGGCAAAAGAAATGGGTTTAGAATTTGACATAGCCCCAAAGTTAAGTGTAGAAGATGGAATTGAGCAAGTTAGGCAATTATTACCAAAATGCTGGTTTCATAAGCGAAATTGTAATAAACTGGTTGAAGCTCTAAAATCTTATTGTAAAAGATGGGATGAAAAAAATAATTGCTTTAAAAATAGGCCTCTCCATAACTGGGCTTCACACTTCGCTGATAGCTTTAGGTACGGAGCAATCGTAGAACCGATTGAAAGGTCTGATTGGAAGAAACCAATTAGGGTTAATACAAATTATATAATTTAATATGGCAAAAAAAATCAAATTTTCCGAAGATCCAGAATTAAGGGCGGTAATAGGTAAGCAAATAAATAATGCTTTAGGTTATCTAGGCGGTCCGTTATCTTCGGCAAGACAAAAATCATTAGAATATTATTTAGGCGATAAGTTAGGAACTGAAATAGACGGCAGATCACAAGTCGTATCAACTGATGTTTCCGATACGGTGGAAAGTATGTTGCCAAACCTTTTAAGAGTATTTACCGCTTCCGATAAAGTGGTGCGTTGCGATCCGGTTACGGCAGAAGATGTGCCTATGGCCGACCAAGCTACGGCATATTTAAACCATGTTTTTTATAAAGAAAATGATGGCTTTAAATTATTATATAATTTTTTCAAAGATTCTTTAATTGAAAAGAATGGATTTTTAAAAGTTTATTATGACGAAAGCGAAAAGGTAGAACATGAAACTTATAAAAATTTAACCGAAGAAGAATATTACGCTTTAACAGATACCCAAGATGAAATAGAAAAAATAGACGAAGAAGAAATTATTGATGAAAAAGTAAAAGGCCAAAACGAAGAAATTATTAGACAAGCCGAAATAGAAATATCCGACCCTGCTCAATTAGAAGTTATCAAAGCACAATTACCAAATCCGGTATTACATAATTGCACTTTAAAAAGAACAATTAAAAAAGGTGGTATTAAAGTTGAATCAGTAACTCCTGATGAATTTTTAATTAATAGAAATGCCAAGACGATTGATGACGCAGATTTTATAGCTCAAAGAGTTTATATGACTAGGTCTGAAATAATCCAAATGGGATTTGACGAAGCTGATGTTATGCAACTTCCAACAGCTCAACTATCTTTATTTCAAACTGAAACTTTAATTAGAGAAAGACCAATTAGTGCTTTCCCAATAGAAACACCAACTGATCGTTCAACTGAAAAAGTTGAAATTTACGAATGTTATGTTCGTTATGATTACGATGGTGATGGCGTAGCGGAATTAAGAAAAGTTTTATCTGCCGGAGTGGACGGTGCTTTTATTTTAGAAAATATGCCTTGTGATAATATGCCGTTTGTTTCGGTTACACCTATTCCGATGCCACACAGATTTTATGGTCGTTCTATTTCAGAATTAGTTGAAGATATACAATTAATGAAATCAACTGTTATGCGACAACTATTGGATAATATGTATTTAACAAATAACAATAGAGTTGCCATAATGGACGGAATGGTCAATATGGACGATTTATTGACTACAAGGCCAGGTGGAGTTGTTAGAACTAAACAACCACCAAGCCAAGTTATGCAACCACTTCAAGCACAACCCATATCACAACAAGCATTTCCTTTATTAGAATATTTAGATTCGGTTAGAGAAAGTAGAACCGGAGTTTCAAAACAAATTCAAGGCCTTGACCCTGACACTTTAAATGCAAAAACAGCAACTGGTGTAAATGCGTTAATGACACAAACACAAATGCGTTCCGAATTAATTGCTAGAATTTTTGCAGAAACAGGCGTTAAGGATTTATTTAGAAAAATGTTTGAACTAATGGTTAAATATCAAGACAAAGAAAAAGTTATTATGATTCATAATAAATATGTTCCGGTAAAACCTACTGAATGGAGAGATAGATTTAATGTTTCTGTTGTTGTTGGGCTTGGCACAGGTTCAAAAGAACAACAAATTATTATGTTAAACAATATTTTAGAAAGACAACTACAAGCATTTCAATTACAAGGCGGAAAAGAGTTTCCAATGGTTACTTTGCAAAATATGTATAACACTTTATCTAAAATTATTGAAAATGCCGGACTTAAAAATGTGGAAAGTTACTTTGTTAATCCTGAATTAGGCAAACAAATGATGCCTCCGCCAGAACCACCACCATTAACACCTATTGAAAAAATTGAATTTACAAGAATTGACGCTGAGAATAAGCGTAAGATTGCAGATTTAGAATTACAATACCAAGAATTATCTCAAAAAAATCAAGAAATGCTTTTAGACTTTGAAGCGAAGATAAAAGATATAGCTTTAAAATATAATACACAACTTGATACGGCAAAAATTAAAGCAGATGCCGATTTAGACAAAATGATAATGGCGGATAATACAAAAATCTTGGAAAAAGCCGAAAAGTCTGCTAATATGTTTAGTCAGCAAGTAAAAGGTTTAAATGGATCAGAAAGATCAGGCCAACAGGGAGAGGGAACTCAGCCGGTCATCCCAGGCCAAACAATTATTAGGGAATAAACTTTTTCAAGAGTCTATTGATACTCTTAAAAAAATTTATTCTGAAGCACTTTTAGAAAAAACTGGTGCTAAAGAAAGCGATACTAGGGAAAAACTCTGGATTGCTTACAATGTTGTTGGAAAAGTGGAACAACATTTAAAAAGTATTCTTGAAACCGGAAAATTAGCTGAAAAACAGCTAGATTCTTTTCGGAAACAACAACAAGAAAAGAAATTTTAACTACAAAAGTTAAAATAGGCCAACCCATTAAGGGAGCTTAACCCAAAAAGGAGACATTTATGTCTGATGCAAATCCATTATTGTCTAATAAGACAATGCAAGGTGCAGCTAAAGCTGTTGAGGGGTTATTAGATCAAGGTAAAATTAATACTGAGATAACTGACGAACCTCAAAAAGAAGTTGCTAAAGATGAACCAAAGAAAACTGAAGCGAAAGCCGAAGATAATTCTAAAGTTCAAGAAGAAGAAAAAAAGACCGAAGCTCAACCTGAAAAGGAAGCGGAAGTTGAAGAAGAAGCGTCTGAAAAAGAAAACGCTGAAGCGAAACAAGAAACCGATTTACACCAAATAATAGTCAATGGTGAAAAAATTGAAGTTGACCTTGATGAACTGAAAGCAGGTTATCAAAAAGATGCCGATTATAGACGAAAGACGGAAGAATTAGCGATTGATAAACGACAGCTAATATCTGACAAAGAGCGTCTAACCAAAGACTATTCAACCAAACTTGAGGACTTGAATAATCTTACGATGACTTTAAATGCCGAAGTCAATAGTGAATTAAGTTCAAAAGACCTTGATAAGCTATTTGATGAAGACCCTACTGAAGCTGCGAAACTTGAGAGGCAAATAAGACGAAGAAGAGAAACTATCGTACAAGCTCAAAGAAAGCTACGCACACATCAGGAAAATCAGTTTCAGGAAATAGTTAGGGAAGAACAAAAAAAGGTTGCTTTAAAACATCCTGATTTTGGAGATCCTATTAAAGGAGCTACCCTAAAAACAAATATGAGGAATTATTTAATTGGTAGAGGTTTTAACGACCAAGAAGTGAACCAAGTTTATGATTCTAGAATGTTTGATGTTATTATGGATGCGATGACACATCAAAATAACGAAAAGTTGAAACCAACTTTAGTTAGTAAGAAAGTCAAACCATCAAAGGTCATAAAATCCGGTATAAAAGAATCAAAAGATGATAAAGTAAGTCAAGCTAGGTTGGAGAAAATTAAAAGACTTCAACGAAGTGGTAATCCTAGAGATGCAGCGGAGTTGTTGTCTAATTTTATATAAACAACTAACCCTTTAAGGAGGAAACTATGGCTGTATTAACAACTTATAATACAACTGGAATAAGGGAAGATCTAGCGGACATTATTTACAATATAAGTCCAACAGAAACTCCTTTTATGAGTGGTGTTGGTAAAAACAAAGCTACTAACACTTCGCATCAATGGCAAACAGATAGTCTGGGTGCTGTTGCTGCAAACGCAAAAGCTGAAGGTGCTTCTATATCGTATGCAACACTTTCTAGCTCAACAAAGCTAACAAACTATACTCAAATTTCTTCAAAAGCTGTTCAAGTATCTGCAACTGACGATGCTGTGAATTTAGCTGGTAGAAATACTGAGTTAGCATATCAAGTAGCGAAAGCAGCGAAAGAACTTAAAAGAGATATGGAAAATGCTCTTTTATCAAATACTGCTGCTGCTGCTGGAACATCTGGTTCACCAACTAGAACTTTAGGCGGAGTCCAAACTTGGATTTCAACTAATGTTGACGCTG
>VTLG01013101.1_pt1 | contig 25254 bp, 46 predicted proteins | sample 4694571 | NCBI WGS metagenome assembly VTLG01 (sample SAMN12604809, study PRJNA352737) | marine metagenome | biome: ENVO:00000447; feature: ENVO:00000209|ENVO:00000569|ENVO:01000036; material: ENVO:00002151; isolation source: viral sequences binned using virsorter ...
ATTTTCTGAAGTAGTTATTTGCTCTGCAATAGAATTAAAATTTAAAGGAAAATTTATAGGTGAATCTCTGTTAAGTGATAGCTGGTATATAGCAACAAATAATAATAGAATAATATGCATTTCTTTTGCTGGAGATCAGCAAGTAAGTGAATTATTCACATTTCAAGGGAACTTTCGTATTATTGGAATAAAGATTGTTAATAGTGATCTTAGTATAATTAGTTGTCCATATCAAAAATTAGATATTGATTATTTTAATCAATCAAGAGAAGTATTTAGTTCAGCAGGATCTTATTTTTCTGATTATGATTCAACACATGAAGCTATAAACACATTAGATGATGTAGATATATATAAAAATAATCTAATGACCAAACAAAATGAATTTTATTATGAAAATGGAGATAATTATTATGGATCATATCATCAACATTCAAATGGACAAGCTATGTCAGAATCATCACATACTATTGATTCTGTGCCAATATTTAGAAAAGATAAAAACAATAAACTATATAAACCAAAACCAAAGAGATTAAAAGTTATTACAGAATTAGATGAACATAGATTATTAAGAGATGAAGAAGCAAAAAGTAAATATATTCAAACAAGAGGATCATCAGGAGAAAGAACTGGAACTGGTGGTGGAACTGGTGGAGGTGGAACAGGTGGTTATTAAAATTAGGAGAAATTTATGTCTTTAGGCAACCAGGTTGAGAAACCGAGATTTTTTATAGATTTATTGCAATATCAATATGAGATAGGGAATGTAGGTACTATTGCTCAAGCTAATTGGGGTGGTTTTGAAAAACATCCTTATATTTTAGGGTTATCACCTACAAGATTTTTTGAAAGCGATCCTAATCCTGCAGGTACTTATCAATATTTTAAAGTAGGATTTGACTATCCAATATCTATACCACCTAATAAAGATATTTTTATAGCTGTATTAGGACATGATTGGGCGACAAAAGGCTATAGTATAAAACTTATATTTGATAGAGGTGGAGATCCTCCAAATTCATTTCTTGATGATGATGATGCTGTAAATTCAGCAGATACACAAGACACAAATGAAATAGATATTGTTAATAAAGAGTGTTCTTATGATGGATGGAGTATTTATACCATTACTCCAGATTATACTGATTCTATTACTGGTATAAAAGTACAAATTAATGATATGGATGTAGGTGATACATTTAAACTTGGTGGATTAGCTATGGGATTCGTATACGAACCAGAGTTTCATGCAGATTTAGCAGTAACTCAAAGTAGAATTATGGATGGAGTTAAGAATAAACAAACTAAAGGTGGACATACTTATAGTGTAATTAATCATTTAAGACCTCCTGATTGGTGGACAGGATCACCATTTGAATTAACAGATCCTGAATTAATAGAACCTGGAATAGCATTTAGTAATGCAAGATTAGGTAGAAGAAGCTGGGATGTAGGTTTTAGCCAACTATCAGATCGGTTCTATTCAAGTGGAGTTCCTAATGGAGTATTTCCAGCTAATGAAATGATAAATGTACATTCTCCTGATACTGTTAATGGTAATTATTCATCTGATGAAGATTATGATAGTGAAGCAGAGCCTAATGTATTTAATTATAATATAAATACTGATACATCTCTATATAGCACAGTATATCATCATACACTTGGAGGTACTTTACCATTTTTGTTTAGTCCTTCTCAAGACAATTCGCCTCAAAACTTTGCGATATGTAGGTTTGATAAACCAGGATTTAAGGTAACTCAAAAATCCTACAACAAATTCAATATTAAGATGAAAATAAATGAATCTTGGTAGATAAAATTCTAGGGAATCCCACAGTTTCCTAGATATGTTCCAGTACAGCAATAGTCCTCACTTTAAAAAGTGGGGATTATTGTTTTATAGAGGAATAATTATATTTATTATTTTTATTACTTTTTTTATTTCCCAAATTATTATATATTTAAATAGTCATTTAAACACTATAAAGGAGAAACAAGTGATAGTTTATGTTGATATTAAAATCAAAAAAGAGTGCATTAAATGTAAAGGTACTGGTGAGATCCTAAAAGACCAAGAATTTAGTATAAATGAAAAGAGATTCTTTACTTATATGTGTACTAATTGTGAAGGTAATGGATATATTTGGAAGAAAAGGACTGTAACTTCAAAACAACTTAAAGGAATACAGGATGAAGAAAATTAATCATTCTATTAATTTAAAGATTCCACAAGCATTGAATCTTGAGATTGATAAAATCCTCATAAACAAGAGGATTGAAGAACCGAATAAAGCACATAGGAAACAAGATTTACTTGTGGACTTATTAATTGAAGGAGCAAGAGTATGCCGACAAAAGAAACCAGTAAGATTCTTCCAGAGAAGATAACTTTAGATTATAGTGTTAAGGAAGGTTTTAATCAAATAGAGCCTAAAACTAGCATTAGAAGGCATGATACTGGAATTGGTAGGACTTACTATGATCCAGATGATAAAGATAGAAAATACATCTATTCTTCAACTACAATATTAGGATCTGTTCTAAATAAGGGGTTTGGATTCAATTCTTGGTTAAAATTACATGGAAATGATTGTGATAGATTAATGAATGAAGCTGCGACTAAAGGAACTATCATACATATATGTTGTTCTATTATAGCTGCTGGAGAAGATCTCCATACTGATATGAAATTATATGATAAAGGTAAAACATTTGAAATTACTGAAGCTATTTATAATAATGTTTTAGCATTTAAGAAATTTTATCTTGAACATAGACCTATAATCAAAGCAATAGAATTGAGTTTGTATGATAGGAATATTCTTTGGGCAGGAACAGCAGATTATATTATGGTAATGGATATAAAGGGAAAACCAAGATTATGCCTGTTAGATATTAAATCTGGTAAAGAATATCCAAAAAATCATGAATTGCAGCTTGTTTCATATAAGATCCTTTTTGATTCTATTTTTGGTAAAGAACATGGTACTATAGATGAAATATATTCTTTATACTTAAAAGATACTGGTAATTATAAATTAAAGAAATACAAATTCAATGAGCAGGAATGGTATTCTACCTTACATTTATTTCATTATATGAATAGTAATGCTTATGGTAAAATGCCAAAGATAAAACCTGAATTTGAAATGGATAAAATAATAACACTAAAGGAGAATGAATAATGAATGTTGAAAATAAATATTTAAAGTTTGATATAGGAGATTCACATACAGTTGAATTTACTTTGGATCAATTATTTACTGAAAGAGATAATGAAACAAATCCTTCTTGGGGAAAAATAATTACTTATGATATTAAACATAAAGATGGATTTAATAAACTTACAACATCACCAGGATTACATAAGAAACTACAAGAGTTGGGAGTTAAAAAGGGTGATAATGTAGAAATTAAAAAAATTACTTTTCAAACTAAAGAAGGAGAACCAAGAACTGCTTTTGAAGTTGGAAAAATTTTCCAAGATGTTTCAGTAAATGATATTTCTGAAATTATTGAAAATGTAGATATTACTAATGAAAATAATTTAAGCATAGAGGAAAGAGTTGATAAACTTGAAAGACAAATGCATATATTACAAAATAAATAATTAAATAATATGGAGGGTGGAAACCTCGAAAGTCCTTACAGCAACTCCCTTTGCTGTGGTACTCCTTTGGTTTAAATGACAACCACCCTCCTCAATATAGGAGATATATGAAAATCAAAAATGTCAAAAACAAAGTAACCGAAATATTGGAACAACATCCACAATCCAGAGATAATGATATGTCCTTATTGGCTATTATATGGAATATAGAAGTAGGTGGTAAAGAAGTGTCAGAAAATATGGATGCATTTCAATTTTTATGTTTATTATCAAGGAAAGAATTAAGCAATCCAGTATCTCTCTGGAGATGTCGGCAAAAGATTCAAGAGGAAAATGAATCTTTAAGGGGAGAAAAATGGAAAGCTAGACAGGAACATTCCAAGAATGTTGTGGAGGAGCTTCGGACTTGGGATGTTTCTGACAATCAGATGGAATTACTCTAAATGAGTACAGAATGGATCTTAGAAGTTTTTAAGCAGCAACATGCTACAAAGAAAGATCTACTCAATGATAGACCAGAAACATATTTACAAGATAATAAATTATTCGTATGTGATTGCTGTCAAGTAGTTTGGCAACATTCTTGGTATGGTAAAATTGATTATTATAAAGATTTTCCTACTATAGGAAAAAAAATAAAAACAATGCCTGGACATGAAAAGGAGAAGTAAATGACTGAAGCATTATTCGATCTGTTATATGTAATACATAGTGTAATACAAATTTTTCTTATGCTGATAATGACTGTCGGTGTAGGATTTTGGATAAGGAGAAATAAATGAAACCAAAATCAATATTAGTTAAACAAGATACATTATTAACCGAACAACCTCCCATTTATAAAAAATTTAAAATTGAAACACCTGTTGGAACTGTAGAAAGTGATAGTGGGAATCACATGATTGATATTATATCGGTTGTAGGTGTAATTGCATTATTCTATATAGGAAAGAAATTAGTAGGGAAATTTATTAAATGACATATTTTTGTCCAAAATGTTCATCTGAATTACAGGAAACTGAAATAGGAGTAGGTGGGGATCAAACTATTCCAGGAGTCGAATGTACTAAATGCTCTTTCTGGAAATCATTGGATCTGTATGTGGAGTATTTAGATGATTGTTGAGGTTAATATTAGTGGGTGGTTAAATTCACTTTTGCCTACAACTAACAAGTTGGTAAATGGCTTAGCATCACTTTCCACCCACAAATTATGGAGTTTCCATGATTAAATTAATAAATGATGATTGTATGAATATTATTAAGGATTATGAAGATGATCATTTTGATCTAGCTATTGTTGATCCACCTTATGGCATAGAATTAGATTATTTTAACAGACCTAAATCTAAATATATAGGTTCTGCTACACATAATAGATATTATCATCTACCAGATTCTTTAAATAATTCAAAACCTAATGAGGAATATTTTAAAGAATTATTTAGGATCTCTAAAAACCAGATCATTTGGGGTGGTAATTATTTTATAGATCATTTAAAATCTACACAATGCTATATAATATGGGATAAACAAAATACAGGGAATTGGGCAGATTGTGAGATGGCATGGACATCATTTAAAAGTCCTGCTAAAATATTTACATTTATGTGGAATGGTATGCTTCAAGGGGATATGAAAAACAAAGAAATAAGAATACACCCAACACAAAAGCCTGTAAAATTATATGAATGGATATTAAATAATTATGCTGAAAAAGGGCAGAAGATATTAGATACTCATTTAGGTAGTGGATCTATTGCTATTGCTTGTCATTACTATGGGGTGGATTTATTAGGGATTGAGATAGATAAAGAGTATTATGATCAAGCAAAAGAAAGAATTGATCGATTAACAAGACAGGAAACTTTGTTTTAAATGACTCCACAAGATAAATGCTCAATATGTGATTCTGAAATAGAATTAGACAATGGAGATATTCAAGGAAATTTTGGAATATGTCCTGTTGCTTTTTGTGTATGGTGTTTATCATCACTAACTGATATGATGATCCAATTAAATGGATTTGATGATGTAGATACACTACAGGAAAGAATTAATGATATAAAGGAGAAATAATGTATTATGTAGTATTAGTAATATTTGGTTTAGTTTTAATTGAATTATTCATACTTTTGGCTATGGAAATTTATTCAAAAATTAGTGATTGTTGGCACAATATGTTCAATACCAGGATTGACTAATGAGTATGAGAAATTCAAAAATAACAGATTGCACCTTTATAGGTAGTTATGGGATCAATCCTTGCTCATTAGTCAATAATAGAATATTATAGGATTGATAATATTATTTGTAGCAGCTTGGGTTCTTGGGTTTATTTTAGGTTATATATTAGGTAAGGAGAAAAGATGAGAAATAGAATGATTAAGAAAGAGTTTTGGAATAGTCATAGAATATTATCTATAAGTATTCCAGAGAGGTTATTATTTATTAGTATGTTTAATGTTGCAGATGATGATGGGATTTTAAAGAATAGTTCTTTACAGATGAAATCAGTTGCTTTCTCATGCGACCTTGAGATTACTCTTGGAATGGTAGAAGAATACATCAAGAATCTTCTTGGAGTAGGTTTAATTGAACTAAATGATGAAAGATCCTTGATTAGAATTGTAAATTGGAAAAATCATCAAAGAATTGACAAACCTACACCAAGTAGATATAAGTTCAAGAAGGTAATCCAAGAGGAGTATGGGAGGAATACAAGAATACTCCCAGAGGACTATACACCAAAGGAAAGGAAAAGAAAGGAAGATAAAGGAAAAGAAAAGAAAGAAACTGTTCAAGACAAAACACTTGAACTATTTAATTCCTTTTATTCTTTATATCCAAGAAAACAAGATAAGAAAAGAGCATATACATCCTTTAAAAACCTTACTAAGAAGAATCAAGCATTATGCATAGAGGGTGTTAAGGTGTATAATAAATGGATTGAAATTAATAATGTTGAGAAAACTATGATTAAGTTACCTACTACTTATATCAATGGTGAATGTTGGATGGATATATTAGATACTACTGAAGTTAAACGACCAATTAAAGTGGAATTTAGATTGGATTCTACTGGTAATTCAGTTATTGCTTATTGCTCTAGGTGTAATATATCTGATTTCTATGATCCATTTAAAGTCCATAGCATGGATAGTAAGTGCTGCAATTCTAAATTACTGCCTGAAAAACCTGCTACTCCTAATGGAACTGTATCTGTATCTGATATTATGGAAAAATACCAATAATGGATAAAATATATATTGGAATAGATCCTGGAAAAGCAGGAGGTATATGCTTTCTTATGGGTGATGATATTAAAACATTCAAGTGTCCTGCAACTACTCATGATATGGCAGAGGAGTTAATCCTCTCTCAAAATATTAGAAAATGTACTGCTATTGTTGAAAAAGTTCATTCTTTTCCAGGACAAGGTGTTCGTTCGGTCTGGACATTTGCTGAGAATTATGGAACTTGGTTAGGCATCCTTAGTGCATTACATATTCAATATAAGTTAATTACTCCTGTAACCTGGATGAAATTCTATTCTGTTCCTAAAATGGAAAGAAAAGATAGAAAGAATTATCTTAAACAATTAGCTCAACAGATGTACCCTGATCATAAAGTTACTTTATACAATGCTGATGCGATCTTACTTGCTAACTACTTGAAAAAAACTCATTAATCCTGAAGAAAAATATTAGAATAGATCCATTAATCCTCATTAAAAATATTAGAAAAAGTCATTAATCCTCACATAAAATATTAGAATATCATAGAAAATATCAAAAAATCTTAATAAAAATGACCTTATTTTGTACCAATTTTTAATACTATTTGAAGCTATAAAAGAACCTTAAAAAGAACCTTAAAAACTTAAAATAATACATTTAAAAACATTCCAAAACTTTTAATTCTGAATTAAAGTAATTTTAAAAATAACCTTAAAACCTTAAATAATATAATCTTTGAAAAATAGCCTAAATTTGTTTATCTCGTTATTTTGTTTTATATTTTGAAGTCGTTTAAACATAAATAAGGAGTAATAATAATATGAAACCTATTGAAATAAATCAAAACTGTCAATTCTTGAAAGATTTACAGGATAATTCAACAGACGTAAATAAAGGCATATATAATTTAATCTGCTCTAAAAGAGATTTAAAATTATATGTTAATGGTATAAAATCAAACAGACATTTCAAAATAAATAAAGTCAAAAAATATTTTGGTATGAATGGAAACAAACAAACATTATTAAATAAATTAAATTTATTATATGATGTTTTAAATGAAGGGAGTAAATAATGAATAAAGTTAAAAAATACAAAGTATCAATAATTGAAACTATTAATTATAGTTTTGATATAAATGCAGAAGATAGAGAGAAAGCAGAAGATATTGCCTTTGAAAGTATGACTAATGGAGATGGCTATATTGATAAAGATTTTATTGTAAATACAGATTTAATAATAAAGGATAATAATAATGGATAAATTAAAAGGTAGGTGGATTTTTGAAACAGAGGACTCTGCGTTTTGGTTTTGTGATGATTGCAGGGGATAGGTCTATAAACTTAAATAATAATGAAGGGAGTAAATAGTAATGAATAATAAAAAAGATGCTTTAGATAAATGGATGGATGAACACTTGGTAATAATTGGTATGCCTAAAAAAGATGCTAAAAAACTAAAAAAGAATTTAAAGAAAGATTTAATAAATTCTGAAGGGAGTAAATAGGAATATGAATAAAGAAGTAAAAAGAAAAAAACCAGCTTGTAATACACTAAAAAAGAAAATAAATGAAACAGTACAACGAATAGTCAATAGAGAGATTTTGACAGGTGCTAGTTATTTATTTAATCACTTAGAGGAAACAAGCGAAACATATTTACTGGATGATATTTATAATTTACATATGAACACAGATGAAATATTATATAATTATGAATATGACTTTAAATTGTGGAAAAAAAATAATCCTGATTATAGCACACAAAAAGCTATTGAAACTTTTTGTGATGATATAATGGATAGTGGTTCTGATTTTAAAGAAGTTTATCAATGGTTTATTGTTTCTGAATGGCTATATAATAAGTTAAATGAACAACTTGAACCTGTTTGTGAGTTTGAGGATGTTTATTTCTGGGGAAGATGTGGTATGAATTATAGCCTAGAAGATGAGCATTGTATAGTTGAAATAGCAAAGAAAATAAACAACTATAAAACAGAAGGGAGTAAATAACATGGAATATATATATATATTGACTCAAGCTATTATATGGTTCTTTGGTGTATGGACTATTACCAAAGTCATTCAGGATGGTCAAGCATGACTTCACAAGAATCATTAATGACATTATATGCGATACTATTTCTGTGTATTGCGTTTGGTGTCAAGTTATTGTTATTGTATTTAATGGTATATTTATTTACACCTAAAGAATAACTAATAATAACTAATCAATAAAGAAGCCTTCATAATTAAGTTTGTGAAGGCTTTTTTATATCTACTAATAATTACTATTCATTTATAATAATAACTTCATATAACATCATTTAAACGCTTAATAGATATAATATCATATATAATCTTATGCTTAATAGTTTATATAATAGTATTTAAATGCGTTTAAATTGTTAAGCAGCATGAATTTGTTATGTGTGTTTTTATATGCGTTTTAACTGGTATTTCATACGCAATAGGGATCTGTTTTTATATTACCTGATCAGATCTAATCATGAATTTACAAAGTATTTTAAACCTTAAAATTTAAGTTTATAATAATAAATAGCCTTAAATAATACAAGTTTAAACTAGGCTCTCGAGGAGGTGTACTTTCTTATAATTTATATTATGTTAACTTTTGTTTTAATAATGGAGTCAATGAAAAAATGGAAAGGGGGGAACTAGGTATATACTTTCGCAGTCCATCAGAAGCATTTTTTCTCTTTTTAATGTTACCCTAATGTGCCTAAATTAAAATCATGAAAAATAACGTTACTAAGTACAAATCAATGTTACATAGGAAGAAGATAGTAGCAGAGCTTATTGCTTTGAATCCAAATATTAGTTGTGCTAAGATTGCAAAAGAATTAAATGTTCATATTGATACTATTGTTAATTATAGAGCTGATCCTGCTGTAATTGACATGATATATGATAGGTTCATGGAGGTTGCTGGAATCCATTTGCCTGAGATATTATTAGCACAGATAGAGGAAGCTAAAAGAGGTAATACTAGGGCAGCAGAATTGATATTAAAGCATTTTGGTAAATTGCAAGACACATTAGTATTAAAGGTTGAATCTCCTTTTATGCAACATTTAAAGGTATCTGATACAGAGGAAGCAGAGATTGTTACAGACAGCATAGCTATGGATATTGGTGAGAGTTTTGAAATTAAAGATCAAGATATGTTACCTCCTTTGCCTGAAAGAGATCCTATTAATGATACTCCTAGAAGTAAAACATTTAAAGATAATAAAGCATTAAAAGAGAAGTATATAGATGTTAAGAAAAAGAAATCTGCTAATATTAGGAAGAAATTAAGGAATAGGGCAAAGAAAGTTAAATTAAAACCTTTACCTCCTGGAAAGCCTACTCCAGAGGCAAGAAGAAAGTGGTTAGATGAGTTACATAAAAGAGAAACAAAACTTTTACAAAAAAAATAAAGCAACCATTTTTGTTATGGTTAGTTACATAGAAGATTTTGATTTTCTATTTCAATGTATTGGTATTGATAATGAATATATAATAGAGGATATTGAAGATTTTGTTGTTGAGTTAATGGAATTGCAAGGAGATAATGTTTATTATACTCCTTTAAGTATTGCTTGACTTTTCTCTTATAGGTGAGTTTGCAGGTAATTGAATCATACTAGACACAGTTCCTGTAGGATCTAAAACGCAGTAACAAAAACTTCCACATACACTCCATCCACTTCCTGGAAGTCCTATTGCTTCCCAATCTGAAAAAGGTAATGTTACTCCTTGTCTTTCTTCACAATCTGGACATATTCTATGTCCTGATACAGTTATCCATGTAAAGTCCTGATCCATACCAAATTCTTCATATTGTCCGAATCTTGCAGCTTGAGCTATTCCTAGAACTATTGCAGCTTTAAGTGCATTTTTAAGCATACCAAATATCTTTCCACCTTCTTCCATGTCTTTAGTCAGTTGTTCTTCTATTGTATCATCACTTATTCCACTTGATCTTAATTGTGAAACATATTTATCCACATTAAGTGCAAATGATGCTGTGTCATATATCATAAGTAAAACTATTTCATCTATAATTGAATCTATCTCGTCAGGAAATTCTTCTTCAAGTGATTCTAATGTTTCCTGAAAATCTTCTCCAAATATATCTGTATAATCATCTATAGGCATTATTTACTTGCCATTTTCATTGATTTATCTAAATTTTTTGCAAATTTTGTTTGTGCAGCTTTATATTCAGCAGTTTGTTCAAGATTATTTATTGTCTTGCTTGTAAAATCTCTTGCAGGAACTGTTTTATTAGGAATTAAAGAATTAGAAGCAGTTTTAAATCCTTTGTTCTGATAATATCCATAAAATACTGGAGCTGATTTTCTTGTACCTCTATAAATCTTACCATTAGGTTTTCTAATTTTATAACTTTTTGTACTTTTAGCAGTATTCTTAACTACTGCCTTTAATTTTTTAGGAGTTGCTTTTATTATTTTATTAGATTTTGCAAGTTTACCTGTTAAATTTAGTGGTTTATGACTACCATGCAAACTTTCTGTGGAATTTTCTAATGATGAAAAACTACCTTGTGTAATTTCTTTATCCCATCCATCTTTAATAGGCTTTGCAATATCATTGAGTAATACTGAAGTAGCAGTTCTTACATTCTTGATTAATTTTTCAAAATTAAAGTTTTGTTTTATCTTTATTTCTATCATTTAAACTCTTTCCAAACTGTTTACCTAATTTATAAGATTTAATGTATCTCGGTATAAATTTTGCAAAAGAAACTTCTATAAAGTCCTTTGCATATTGCTCTGGATCATTAATTATTGATTTAATATTATCTTTAGGGATTTCTACTTCAATATCATTCAGATCTTTGAGCTGCGTTACGAACTCTACTAAAGATTGATCCACTTTGTTTTTCTTTTGTGCCATTTACACTTTCATTTTCTTTAATTTCAGTTTGTGCTTGTTCTAAAGTTAAATCATCATTGTATTTCTTTAATAATTTAGCTTTAGTTGTTAGATTGTTTTCTAATAACCAAGTATTCATGGATATTTCTTCTGGAGTAGTCATAATTGTTTGAGGTTCGTTAAAATCAATACCTATATTATTTGGCAGTTTGATTCCATTAGATGCAGCAACTCTTTTTTCCAGATCGTATAGTTCCATTTCATTCTCTACCCATAATCCAAGATCATCTTGATACTTTTCATTATATTCAAGATTCCTAATCTGGAGAGCAGTTCCAGATTGAGGTCTATCTTTTTGTGGATCTATAAAAGATACAGTTAAGTGATTATTAGAAGCAGTTACCTCCAACATTGTTTTTGCAAGAGTAATAGCATCATTAACATTAACTGATGGAGCTAAAATATTCATATTAGCACCTTCTGGTAATATTATAATCTCATCAGATCCTGCTCTTTGTACATTTTCATCTGCATACATTCCAGTAACTGTATATTGTCCGAACATTTGGAATCTCATACCTAAATTCATTTCAGTAAATAAGATATTGAGTTGTTCATTTGCATTAATTATATCAAAAGCTCCAGGAGTATGAAATTCAAGCTGTTGATGATCTTTATGCATAAACACAAAAGGTAAAACTCCAAGATCATGAGTTTCAGCTTTTAATTCCTTACCATTATCATCATATATGATATATCCACTATCATCATAATAAGCATACTGTAACACTTCATTTCCCACAGATGTATCATCAGTATTTAAGATAATAGGATATTTAATAGCAACTGGTGTAAATGGATCTAATTCATCAAGTATAACATCAAAAGCATATTTTGGTGTATATTTAAAGCATTTAGTTCCATCTATGTTATCATCCATTCCTACATGCACAGCAATAGTACCTAATAGTTTAGTCATCTTTTCAAAATGTTTTAATTTAACATCCTTAGTTCTTGTTAAATCATCATAAACATCTTGTTTGCTTTGTAGTGTTCTATTAGCACCAAGAGTATATACCCTTGACATTTTATCTACAAATCTTTTAGTAATATTCATTGAACTTATTGGAACTTCCTGAAATGAAGCAGCTCCAAATCTATCTTTTACATATTGTTCAGTATTATCACCATTATAATAATCAAGCATTTTATAAACTAATGCTCTCCTGTTTTTTGCTTGTTCCAGTTTTTGTCTTTTAATAGAACTGTCTATTATTTGTCTTGCCATTGAATAAATCATTATCTGCTCCTGAATTTAATTTGATATTGCCTAATTGGGAATTGATTTACAAGTGCATACCTCAAAGCATCCATGCTGTGATCATGGTATCCATCTTTTTTAGGAAGTTCTTTCATTTCATAACCCTCTTTTGTTTCAGGGTATGCATAACCTTCCATATCTTCTATTAATCCAGTACATTTTTTGTCTATATGTAATCTTCTTGTTCCTTCAGAAGATAATATAAAATTTCTTACATGAGATATACCAGAAGCTATGCTCCTAGATGCCTTATCTCTTACTGCAAATACTCTCCACCCAGTATTTTGATAAAATATATCTGCTTCACCTTTTCCTACTGAAGCTTGAACCTGATAACCAGCAGGATCTCCATATACATTTGCTATCTGATATGGTCTTTGCTTTATCATATCCACTAATTCTGTTGTCTTAATATTGTTTTGATGAACTATCTCATCTATAAAATAAATGTGATCTATATCATTAATTTTCTCGACCTGAAACCAGAGGACTGCTGGTGTACGATACCCAAAATCTATTGATACATAAGTAGGCAGATTATATCTATATGGATATTTACCTACATTCTCATTCCTTGAGAAATCATTATATACTCTACCTTGTAAAGAAGTAAACTCTGCTGCAAATTCTTGCCTGAATATTTCATCAGTTAAAGATTGTTTTGCTTCTAATAGATCTAAATCTTCTTTTCCTTCTGGGAATGAATGTTTATTATCCCAAGATGGAGAATTAAATGAGTACCAATTAGGTTCATTCTGTCCTTTTAAAAACAATCTGTAAAAATAATTGTGTCCTTGAGGAGTAGATATAAATATTGCTCTACCTTTTCCTCTATTACCATCAGATAATGTTGGTCTAACATACATCTCCCATATTTTCTTCAATCCTTTAATCTTACTTGCTTCATCAAATACTGCTAAAGACACTCCTTCTCCAATCATGGAATTAGGAAACTCTGCTGATTTACCTTCTAATACAGATTTGCCACCATTCCAATCAAATTCTAAATATTGATCCTTTGCAGAATACCTTGATGGTTTATATCCTTTTTTAATTACAAGTTCAGCATAAACAAATTCAAATATTTTATTAGATGTAGAATAATTAGGAGCTATAATCCAACATACAGAATTAGGAATACATAATTGGATCTCAATTTCTCTTGCAGCAGAAAAACTCTTTCCAAACCTTCTTCCAGCAGATACTACAGTATATCTTGTGCCATCAGGATTGTTATCTGCATTATAAATTCCACCAGGAGGGAAATGTAATTTCTTTTGACCACTATGAGGTTCATAGTTTACGAAATTAAACCAGTTATTCTTGTATTCTTCAATATTTTTCGTATATTCCATATTTTATTATAAATTTTTTTGTATTTTAATAGAATAGTTTATATATTTCATATATCAAATATACTACAAATAGTATATTTATGTTACTAAAAAAGTCAAAAGGAGATTATCACAAATGACTGAAGAAGTAAAAACCCAGAATGAACAGACAGTAAGTTCTGGTGAGCAGACAGCTCAAACTAATGATCAGACCGATCAAAGTAAATCAAATGATACAAATTGGAAATCTTTACATGAGAATGAAGTAGAGTATAATAAAAAGTTACGAGGTAATAATCAAAAACTTGAATCTGAATTAGAGCAATATAAGAAAAACGAAGCAGCATCTAGGCAGAAAAAAATGGAAGAAGCTGGTGAGTTTAAAACTATTATTGCAGAAAAAGATTCAGAAATTGAATCTTTAAAGAAACACAAGCAAGAGTTTGATGATTATAAAAAATCTCGTAAAGATAAATTATTAGAATCTTTTTCTGAAGATGATAGAGAACAATTTGCACATTTGCCTTTAACTGATATAGAAAAATTATCAAAGAGGTTAAATGTTTCTAAATCAAATGTACCAAATGTACCTGAAGGCAGAGATGCTAAATTAGGAGAGTTTGGTGGTTATGGTTCTTATCAAGAATGGGCGACTAAAGATCCATCAGGTTATGAGAAAGCAAATACACCACAAACATCTGGAAAGATGAAACTTGGCTATTAAGAAAGACCATAGTAAGATTATGGGAGTTGATTATGATCCAAAAGGTGATATGGTTGTAGATGTTAAAGATGATGGTGATTGTGAAGTCAAGTATAAAGGACAAAAAATGGATTATGACACTTATGTTGATGAAATGGAAGATAGAGCTACAAGGAATCAGCAAGGTAAATCCATAACTACTTCTTCTATTGGAATGTTTAGTGGAGTAGCTTTTGATGAAGAAGGAAACATTATTAAAACCTCATAAATTAAAAAACTAAACCCTACTTGAAGGCATAATGCAGTTGATAGAGGGTTAATTTAAAGAGGTAAATTAAGATGAACTCAAGATTAAGAAATTTTGCTTTGCATGGTGCTATGGCTAATATGCCTTGTGCCGAAACTGATACTGGTGTTGCAGCCGGTGGTTTAGGTAGAACTATTGGTGATGCTGTTATAGCATTTAATAAAGCTAATGTTATGTTTCCACTTGTTAATTCTAAACAAGCTAATCCTGGATCAACTCATGTTCAATTCGCAGATTATACAAAACTAGCTACTAGTGATGTTGGAACTCCAGGTGATGGTGCAGATGAAACTACTGTTACTTCTGTAACAACTGCTGCAAGAACTGCTACTATTAGCGAGCATGTTATTAGAGCAGATGTTTCTGATTTAGCTGTTATGGGTAATGCAGAAGATTTAACTGGTAATGTTGGTGCTGTATTAGGAAATGCAGTTGCTGCTAAACTTGATGATGATCTAGTAGAACTTGGTAAAGGGTTTTCACAAACAGTTGCAGGTGCAGGTACAGCTTTAGCTATATCTCACATTTTTGATTCAATGCGACAATTAAGAGCTGCTGGTGCGCCAATGCCATATTCTTTAGTATTATCTCCTAAGCAAGTATGGGGTGCTAAAGGTTTAATTAGCTTAACTCATAATACTGCTATAGATACTGCTGGTACTTCAACTACTGATGCTTCTACTGCAAGAGGGATTGGTATGCTAGGTAGTGTTGCTGAACAAGCTATGCAAACTGGTTATATTGGATCTATTGCAGGTTTCAATGTTTATTGGTCTGACCAAATAGATGAAGATGTTAGTTCTGGTGGTGATGCTGCTGGATTTGCATTTTCTAGTGGTGCTATTGGACTAGCTGTTGGTGTTGATGGATTATTTAGATTAGAAACAGAAAGAAATGCATCTTTCAGAACAACTGAATACGTTGTTTGTGGTTTCTGGGGTGAAACAGAGATAAAAGATGCCTTTGGTGTTTATTGTCTTACTGATGTTGCTTAATAACTAATCATAATATAGGCAAGGGTTAATGCCAATCTATATTTTTCATTATTGATTCGCAAAATCCCAAATTTACATTAATCCTTGCCTACACAAACAGGAGTTTAATATGTCAAAATTTTTTAAAAAACCAAATGGAATAGTTATACAAGTAAATCAGTATCATGATGTTGCTTCTTTAAAAGCAAGATTTGAAGAATGTGATATTAATGGTAATCCAATCAAGGTTGAAAAGAAAGCTACTAAAAAATCTTCTAAAAAGAAGGAGGGTTAGATGGCTATTGTTGCAAAATCATTTTTACATAATGATGATAAAATTGTAGGTGCTTCAGGAGATGCTGATGGTACTTTACCAGAGGATATACAAGATTATGTTTCTACTCATATAGGTACTGCTGATATAACAACACAATTAAACATCACTTGTACGAAATTTGGAAACAAAGTATTTACATTAGTTGTTTTAGAAGCTAATTAATGTCCTTAATAGATAATATAAAAGAATCTGAAGGTTTCAGACCTCAAGTATATCAATGCACAGAAGGACATGACACTATAGGATTTGGCTTTAAAGTGTCTGATTTAGAATTAGATATGGATCTTGCAGAAGAAATACTTGTAAGAAAACTGGAGAAATTGATCAGGAGAGTTAAAAATAGATTCTCTTGGGTTAATGAATCCCCTTATGAAATCCAAGATGTTGTATATGAAATGTGTTATCAGATGGGTGTATCTGGATTCTCAAAATTCAAAAAAACAATCAAATATTTAGCAGATAAACAATATGATAAAGCCTCTAAAGAGATGCTTGATAGCAGGTGGGCTAGACAAACACCTAATAGAGCTATTAAATTATCTAATACAGTAAAAGCACAGAGTAATGAATGAATCCTGTAGAGATATTGCAGGAATTTGGAGTACCAGTAGCATTTTGTCTTGGCTTAGCTTGGTTCATATATAAGCAGAATAAGTATATTCAGGATGATCTTACAAAGGATCTCCATCATAAGTTTCACTTATTAGAGAAGATTATAAATGAAGATTTAAGAGGTATAATAATTGCTCTTATTAATCAGCAGAAAAAAATGCAGATTGAATTAAGAGGAATAAAAAGCAAGTATGAAGCATTAGTAGAAATAATAAATAAACTAATATTAAGGAATGATAAAAAATGAAAAAACTAACTGATTTTCTAAAAAACTTTGCTATTGATTATGTGATTAAATATTTGACTAATAACAAAGATGAGGTAGTAGCAAAACTTAATAAAGAAATAAATGTTCCTATCTTGAATGAAAAACAAGAGAAAGAATTATTAGATGCTATTTATGATACTACACTTACAGTAGTTAAAGGTATTAAAAAATGATCCCAGCAGTATTAATAGGTAAAATTCTTAAAAAGATTGTTCCAAAGATATTAGATATATTAATGAAACAATTTCCAGGATTAGAGAAAATAGACAAACTTGTTAATTATATGGAAAAACCTAATGATGCAGATAAAGAGATTGAAAAACTAAAGAAGTTACTATTAGATAAAGATCTTAAAATGCATGAACAAGATATGAGAATTAATAAGAATGAAGATATGATATTAGAATTACAGAAAAAAATCAATAAAAAATGACACAAGCATTAAAAATAGATAAAAACTTGGATCAACATCTGAAAGTATTAAAATCAAAAGAAGGAGAATTATCTTCTTTAGAAATTGCTACAGAAGGAAATGGTGCAAGAATATCTGGTAATTTAGAAGCAACAGGCTATACTGACAATATTAGGCTTCGAGAAGAAGCAATAGTTAAAGCTGATGGGAATGTAACATTAGATTCAGCAGGAGATATAACTTTAGATTCTGATGGTGGAGAAGTATATTTAAAAGATGGTGGTACTGAATATGGATACCTTAGCTCAAGTGGTAGTTCGACAAGTTTTAGATTGTATGAAGCAGCAGGTGCTTCTACTGATGATTATTTTCTAATATCTGTTGCAGCAGAAGGAGTTACAAGTTTAACGACTGTTGATGGTAGTGGAGAAGATGCAAATTTAGTAATAAAAGCAGATGGAGATTTAACATTCAATTCTGCTACAGGAGTATTTAAAGCAGTTAAAGGTTTAGTAGAATTTAGTGCAGCAGATAGTGCTTATGCAGGAATGATACTTGGATATACAAGAATACAAAATGATGCCACAACTACTGGTCATAATATAATTTCTGTTTCTACAAGTATGACAGTATTACAAACTGCAACAGGCACAGAATGTAAGGTTTCATTTGTTGCTCCTCCTTCTGGAAATGTTGAGATACAATTTCATGCAGCATTTACAACACAAGATACTTATTATTTATCTTTATCAACAGCATCATCTTATGCAGAACATGATGAATCTCATACTTATGATGCAGCTTGTATTAAAAATGATGAAACAGATGTATCACTTCATACAGTATCGTTCTCTGTTACAGGACTAACAGCAGGAACAAGTTATGAGAGATGGATTGCTGCAAAAGTATCAGGTGGCACAGGAGATATACAGCATGGTAGAAACAGAACATCAGGCACACATGCACCACCAATAATTATTAAAGCAATAGCATTACCAGCAACAATTACTACAGGAGAATAAATGGCAGGGTTAAAAGATGTTACAATAAAGGGAGGGTATAAATCATTAGTTAGGATTGGTGATAACAATGGTGTGCAAAATAGCCCAATACAAGCAACTGATGGGGATGGGGTTTCTGTACCTATGTCAATAGGAAAAAATTTAGTAGTAGTTTCTCCTAGCACAACAGATGGTAATTCGTTTGAAGTACAAGATCTTGCAGGAGCAACAGTAAACTTTAGGGTTAATACTAATACTCCTTTCGTTACTGCATTAGGTCATTATGTTAATACTCAATATGCTTATTTTGGAGTAACAAATACAGATTCAGCAGCTTTTGCAGACGATACTCATCAAGCTATTCCTTTTAGTGGAGGTAATGGTATTGGAAATGCATCTTATCCTCCTGAATTTGGAACAAGCACAGATCCTGAAACAACATTTACAACTGCTGATAGTAATAATCATAGAGCATCTGATCTAGTTCCTTGTTTATGGTTTGTAAAAGATAATATCACTATTGATGATATAGATTGTTTTGTAGGAAGTGATCATGCTACTGCTGATACTGCTACAAGAATACATTTGTTTCAATATACATTTAATTCAGGGAGTACAAGTGCTTTAACAAGTGGATCAGTAATAGCACATAGTACAGCAGATACTTCAAATTCTGGATCAGAACAAATTTATAAAACAACATTAACCAAAGATGTAACAGATATTGATGCAGGTAAAGTCATAGTAGCTATGTTTCGTTCAGATAGCATAAATGGAGATTTTAGTATTTCTATCACCTGTAAATACCATTTGAGATAAAATTTAAAGGAGAATTATGGCAAAATTAACAGAAAATTTAATAATAAGTACAGGCAAAGGGGAAACATTTAATTTCAACTTTACAGAACAATATAATGAAGTATTCAATTTAAGACAAGAAGTGGACAATTCTAATTCTTTTATTAGTTTATTGACACCTTCTACAACAATAGGGCAATCTTCAATTAGAAATGCAAAATCTATTGTTATTAAGAATGATGGAGAAGTTGGTGCAGAAATTCAATTAAAATTAACTGATTATGCGAATAATTCAAATGTAGATGATGCAAACTCAATAGATATTAGTGGTGATGGTGCAAGTACAACAAGATATATAACTACATTATTAGGTGCTAATGAATATATGTTCTTGCCTAATGCAAGATGGGTTTCTTATGAGGATGATGCTTCTGCTGCAAATGCAAAACCTACTACAAGTGGAGCTTATTTAACATTAGATACTAATGAATATGTAGATAGTACAGCAGATAATGATAGTGCTACAGAAGATGCTATGACTGATGATACAAGTGCCACTACAGTTTATTTAGAACCTTATACAAGTGCTACTAATTGTACTGCTAATTTCTTTCATGTAGGAGATTTAATTAGGCTTGATAATGAGATTATGGAAGTTACAGCTATTGGTGATAAATCAAATTTAGCAAATAATACTTTAACTGTAATAAGAGGAACTCATGGCTCAACAGTTGCAGTACATGCTGATGATGTTGCTGTAAGATTACCATTCTTTAATGCTTATGGAGATTTTGATGAATTTACTGTTACTCAAACAGATGCTTCAGGTAGATTTAAAGCACATAATTTCTTTGGATTTGGTAGGGTTGCAGATTCTACTTCTGATGGTATAGTTCCTGGATCAATAGCAGGTAAATTTTATGAAGCAGGGTATCAAGCATTTGGAATGAAGGGTATTACTCCTTCTACTAATTCTGGTTTATCTGCTTCTACAACTTATTATTTATCAGTTAGTATTGATGGAGCAACAACAGATAAGATTACATTTACAACTGATGCAAATAATGTTAATTTCGGTGGTACTAATGGTGTTGTTCAAAAATTACAAAATGCAATCAATGCTTTATATTATAATCCAGCTAAAAATGGTTTTCAAAAAGGAGCTACAGTTGGTATAGTAAATGGTGATATAAGAGTAACATCTAATCAGAGATTATCAGCTTCTGCAATATCATTAACAACTAATACTGATGGAACTTCTGGAACAGATGAATTATTTGATGGATCTAATAAGATTGGTAGAATACCAGTTGCAGCATCAGGAGCAGTAGCAGCAAGATTGCCAGATGATACAATTATTAATGCAGAAGGTGTTACTGTTAATAATAAAAGTGTATTCTTTTATGATGATGGACATGGAAGAATATTAGGTTCTGCAAATGGTACTATAAATTATCAGACAGGAAAAATTGATTTTACAGGATTTCCCAATGCTGAATTTGCTATTACAGCTAATTATGATTCTGCTCATGGTGGTGGTAATAGATCAACAACAGGATCTCAAAACATGATTGTAGAGATAGCTGCAAGATCTTGTAATAGTAAGATTAATACACCTATTGAAATAGTAGCATTTGATTAAGGAGAATTTTAATGGCAACAAGTAATATACAATATTGTACACATAGAGATATTAAAGATACATTTCCTAAAATTAATGAGTTTGATACTAAGCGACCTATATATGGTTGGGAGAAATTTGGAGATTTAACTCTTGGTGGTTCTTCTACAGATGACCTTGATAATTATTTTGTTTGGAACACAGGATTAATTACACAATTATATTTTGATGGAACAGAATGTACATCTTTGTCTAAAACACAAGTTGGCTTATTAAATGATGCTTCATTTAATATTAACGAAACAACATTTACGATAGATGGAAGTCATGGATTGGCAGTAGGCGATATTATTAAAATAAATAATGAATATATAATTGTAACAGCAGTAAGCACAAATAGTATAACTTGCAATAGGGGATTATATAATACAACTGCTGAAGCTCATGCAGACGATTCAATAGTGTATAGAATATTTGATATTGATTTATATGATACTGAAGATACTGCTACTAGCATGGTATCTCCACTTCTTTATTATTATGATTCTGATTTGGATTTAGCTATTTTAATATTAGATGGAGAAGCTACAGGTGGAGCAAACCCATCAGATCATTTATTAGAATCAGGAGAAGATTTTGCTACATTAATCACAAGAGTTTCTAAAAGAGCTTCAAGAATGATTGATAGTAAAATTGGTTATAGAGTTACAGATACGCAAATTAAAGATAGAGAAGGTAATTATCCAGATATTATAGTCCGAGCAGCATCCCTACAATCTGTTATCCTACTCCTCACATCCGAAGATCCCACAAATCCCATAATAGAGCCATTCAAAGAGGAACTGAATGAAATTGTTGAAGGCATTAATTCAGGTACTATTGTCATACTTGGCAATCAGAGGACTATGGATGCTGCTAAAGGCATTATTAGGGAAGTTTCGGTAAGTTCTTCTTCGGACTTACGACCAGTAGAGCTAACTGGACATTATAGTGGATCTTCTTATGAATTATTAAAAGTTTATATTGATAGTGGTGAAGGTGGTGTTATAGGTACTACTAAAATGACAGTTACAGGTAAATCTTCAACTGCATTAAAGGCAGAAACATTAGTTGATTCAGAAACAATTACAGGTGATTATCAGAATTTAGGAATATCAAGTATGAAAATAAGATGGTCTGGAGATAATGATGCTGCGATAACAACAGCAACAGATGAGTATGAAATAGAACTATTTGGACATAGTTTAGATTCATCTACTCCAGGACAAGTTGGAAATATTAAGATGACAAGGTTATAATGTTTGAATATAAAGCAAAATTACTTAGAGTAGTAGATGGTGATACACTTGATTGTTTGACAGATTTAGGATTTAACTGTCATATTAAAATCAGAGTTAGATTATTTGGTGTAGATACATGGGAAAGCAGAACCAGAGATTTAGAAGAAAAGAAAAAAGGATTACTAGCAAAACAGTTTGTTGTTGATTTCCTTAAAGAAGGTTCATTTAAGCTCATATCTCATGGAGTTGGCAAGTATGGTCGCTGTTTAGGAGAAGTTATCTTAGATGATGTAAATATGAACGAAGAATTAGTAAAACATGGACATGCATATAAGTATTATGGTGGAAATAAGGATTTAGCTAGGAAAATGAGTAAATAATGGCAGTAACATTTACAAATAATTGGAAGAATATATTAGATAAAGTTCAATCTACATTAAGAAGTGAATTTAAAGGTGCTGCTCCTGTATTTATAGGCAGAGCAGATGAGAGTGCAGGTACTCAATATTTTAGATTAGCACCAATAGGATCTGAATTAACAGAACTTGCTTCATTTTCAGAACAAAGACAATTTACAATTAATATTTTCTTCTATTTTGATAGTAAAGAAATTGGAAAGAAAGAATATGATCATATATTAAGATTTGTTTCAAGAACAGAGGCATTAATGCATGATAATGTTACATTGACATTATCTGATTCTACTACATTGTTTGATTGCAGAATGGAAAGTTGTGCATTAGATGTAGGAGAAATAGATGATCCATATACAGTACAATGGGAATACTTATGTTCTCATGTAGGAAATACAGCTTAAAGGAGTATTAGTATTATGAAAATTAAAGCAAAAATATCAAAGATTAGAAACTTCAATGCTATGAATGTTCCATGTTCTAATTTAGAATTTGGACAATTAAGAGATGGAGCATCTATTGAAGTTAAAGATGAAGTAGCTGATAAAATGTTGGCTATGGGGATAGTAGATAAAGTAAATAATAAAAAAGCTAAAAAAGGAGATTAATTATGGCTATAAGTACAACAGTCATCCCTATTAGTGATGTTAAGATGGGTATAAAAGGTGAATCAACATTTGGAGCTGGAATAGATAGTTCTGGTGCAGATGGAACTGCCTATAGACAATTACCTGTAGTTCAAGCTACAAAACCAACATTTAATATTACTAGGGAATCAAGATTATTATCAGGTAGAGGAACTGTTAAAAATGCAGCAGATACTATAATAACTGCTAAAGGTGGAACAGTTACTTGTCCATTTGATTTTGTTGCAACACCTAATTTATTGTTGCAACATTTAACTATGGTAACTCAAACTTATAATGCAGATGGTTCTGATGTTTATACTGTAGAAGTAGATGGTTCAAATAATAATACAGAGATTGGTGGATCTATATCAAGTGGATTACCTCATTCAGTTAATTTAGCATATTATCCTAAAGCAGCAGAAGGTATAAAGATTGCTGGTTGTGTAGTATCTGATCTTGCAATTTCAGGTGATTTAGGAACTAATGGTGGTAACTTAAATATGAGTGGCAACTATTTTAGTGGTTTTGCTAATCCAATAAGCACAGGAACAATATTAGAACAAACATTTGATGGAACTTGGGTTGAACCTGATGCTGGAGTATTCTTTAATATGGGTTCTTTAAGTACAAAACAACTTGCAGTTGAAGGTGCTGATCAAGATATGATATTAAAATCATTTAACTTAAATATTGCTAATGGTGTTAATAGGGTTGGATCAAATACTAATGGAGATGCTGAAGCATATTCTTTCCCTGAGTATGTAGTAACTGGTGATATTACATTAAAATATGATACTGAATTTAGTTTATCAGCAGCAGACAATGTTGTTCAAAGTTTCTTGGATGGTAATACTGGCACATTAGCTCTTAAATTTGGTGATGGTACAGTTTCATCTGTTAGTGAAATGAATATACTTGCAGAGGTTCAATTTACTGGAGATCCAACACAAGATATTAGTGAAAATGGAATATTCTGGACAATACCATTTGAGTGTGTTCAAAGTAGTTCTACTGAAGCATTAAAAATATCAATGTTTAGTGATGAAGCAATAGCTGCTATGTAATTAATAAAAAAGAGGTACTGGAAAATGATTGAAAAAAAGTTACGATCAGGCAGGAAAGTTAAGATTAGAGAATTATCTATTGACAAAATGGATGAACTAAAAGATATTATTAAAATGAAATATTATAAATGGTTTAACATACTCAGATGTTTAAAATGAAAAGAAAATTTAAAGTGTTATTAACAAGACGCTTACATGACTTCGCCCTAACAGAATTAAGAGAAAGATGTGAGATAACTATCCATTCTGGAAAAATTCCAATGCCAAAACAAAAAATTTTAGAAGAAATCAAGGATAAAGATGGTTTGATATGTTTTCCATATGATATAATTGATCAAGAAATACTAGATTCTGCAAATAAACTAAAAACAATTAGTACATACAGCGTTGGATTTGATCACATTGACATTAATTATGCAAAA
>VTLG01014818.1_pt1 | contig 25254 bp, 35 predicted proteins | sample 4694571 | NCBI WGS metagenome assembly VTLG01 (sample SAMN12604809, study PRJNA352737) | marine metagenome | biome: ENVO:00000447; feature: ENVO:00000209|ENVO:00000569|ENVO:01000036; material: ENVO:00002151; isolation source: viral sequences binned using virsorter ...
CAGATTGGGAAGGTGGGTTAGGCGCAGACTCAAGCGGGAACTACAACACCTACACCGCGACCAACCTTGTGGCTACCGACCAGATGAAGGATAGCCCGACGAATAATTTCTGTACTTTGAATCCTTTATGGAATCCGGGTACTACATTTTCTGAAGCAAACCTAAAAGCGACTTATAGTTCCAATGACGGTGGTTGGGAAGGAACTATAGGAGTTTCAAGCGGTAAATGGTATTGGGAAGTTCGTCCCGAAAGTGGAACCGGGACTGCGGTTATTGGTATTGTTAATGATACCGTTCCTATGTCTACGGATAGGTCAAGCAATGCTGGAACTTACGGTATTCAAAATGCTAGTGGATCGTATGCCTACAAAAGAGAAAATGGTACTACAGCACAAACCACAGGGTTTCCAAATCCAGTATCAACAGATATTGTAAATTGCGCGTTAGACCTTGACAATTCCAAACTGTATTTAGGCATTAATGGCACTTACTATAGCCAATCAGGAGCAACAGGTAATCCGGCGACAGGAACTAATGAAACTTTTTCTAGCATCGCATCAGGCACATGGTTTCCATTTGGCGAGTTTAGAGGATCAGGTCAAACAACTATAAGTAACTTCGGCCAAGACGGTTCATTCGCCGGAGAAAAAACAGCACAAGGAAATGCAGATGGTAATGGTGTGGGAGACTTCTTCTACGAGCCACCCTCCGGGTTTTTAGCTCTTTGCTCGGACAACCTGCCTGATCCTAGTATCGCTGATCCTGCGGTTCACTTTAATACGATATTGTATACAGGCACTGGGTCAGCACAATCTGTTACTGGTGTTGGTTTTAGTCCAGATATGGTTTGGAATAAAAGCAGGTCAGCAGTTCTTGAGCATCATTTGTTTGATACTGTTAGGGGCGCTACCAAGTACTTTAGCGTAGGTCAAGCAGATGCCGGGGCTACAGATGCTAACTCTTTAACATCATTTGATAGCGATGGATTTTCTCTTGGGTCTTCGGCAACAGATAACCAAACATCAGGATTAATGGTTTCATGGAACTGGAAAGGTGGAGGCACAGCAGTATCTAATGACGATGGGGATATAACATCCTCAGTAAGCGCAAATACTACAGCCGGGTTTTCTATAGTTTCCTATGCCGGTAGCGGGTCTGCCGGTGACACAGTTGGACATGGATTATCCCAGACACCAGACCTTATCATAATAAAGAACAGAAGCGCTATTACGAACTGGGTGGTAAATAGCCCGCTTATTGATAGCACTTTTGTAAAATGGGCTATGAAATTGGACCTTGCTGAGGCTATATCCGCCGATACAACAATATGGAATAGCACCGCTCCGGGCGCGAGTGTGTTTACTTTAGGTACCGCAGGAGAGTCAAATAGGAACAATCCAGATAACTACATGGCCTATTGTTTCCACAGCGTTGAAGGCTACAGTAAGGTGGGAACGTATACTGGGAATGGGGATAATAACGGAACCTTTGTCTACACTGGATTCCGGCCCATGTGGGTTATGGCCAAGTGTACTGATGGTTCAGGATCATGGTTAATGACCGATTCAGTAAGATTTCCATATAACGTCACTGACGATCCGTTGTTTGCTGATGAAAGCAGTGCGGAAACAAATAGCAGCACTTATGCCATAGATATTTTAAGTAACGGATTTAAGTGTCGCGGTGTAAATAATGACACTAACAATTCAAGCGGCAACGCTTACCTCTACTTATCCTTTGCCGAAACTCCTTTCAAAACATCTAACGCGAGATAAAAAATATGTGGTATGATGAACAGACAAGCGCAGTAATAAAAACTCCGCGAGAGATAAACCGAGGCGGAACGGTTTATCCACGACAGATATTTCGCAGATGGAGTAAAGCGGAACTAGCGGAACTTGGTATCAGACCGGCAAGAGTAGAAACTCCTGATAGCCGGTATTTTCATACTGGAGCCGAGAACTACAATCTGGTTGGCGATGAGTGGGTAATAAGTTATGACAGTTCTGAGAAGGATGTTGAGTCTTTGAAATCCCAACTCATCGGAAAGATAAAAGACCATGTTGGTTCATTGCTTGTTTCTAGTGATTGGAGAGTTATACGAGAGTCGGATGGTGGGGCCGCGATGACAGATGCGTGGAAGACCTACAGGAATGAGGTTCGCGCTCACGGCAACAGTCTTGAAAATGGCATTGAAGCATTTGCATCTATACAGGCTGTGAAGAACTTTCAGAACCATGAGATACAGGAAGAACGATATCTTTCTACCTACGATGATGCAGGTAATGAAACAATCGGCCCAGAGACTCAGACTGTAAACAGAACTGTAGATAAAACTTATTGGGGTTGGCCTGATGCGCCAGATGCAAAGGTTGACCCCCATCACGTTAGGTATATATAATGGGATTAGAAAGCGCAACATACGTTAGCGGTCTGGTAGATGCTAACCCTCCTGGAACGGATGCAATCTCTCAGGGAGATGACCATATTCGTCTAATTAAAACCGTATTAAAAAATACTTTTCCTAATGCTGACGAGGCGGTCAACGGTGTTCATACTGCAGCCACCGCCCCATCACCTAATACCTCCGGTCAATTATGGTTTGACACTTCTGGATCAGGGGAATTAAAGGTTAGAGATAAGGCTAACACGGGATGGGATGCTTTATCTGGAAAAATCACTTCTGTATCTCACGGGTATAGGACAGGCTATACGGATATACGGGACTCTGCAATGACGGATACGGGGTTGTCGGTAGCTCATACTAAACTAACAGCGACAAGCACCCTGTATGTTTTTGGAAGCGCTGAAGTAAGGGTGTGGTCGAATTGGGGTGGTGCTAATACCCAGACCAGTTCAGTACAACTGGTTTATGCAACCAGCACCACAACAGGGATAACACCATCAGGGGGGCTAGATGCCGGTTATATAAAGGAAGCGGGAATGGAGGTAAGCACTGGAGCCGCCGTCCAATTAGGGTTTCGATATACTTATATATGGAAATGTTCTAGCCTTGCCGCAGCAGCCTATACCTTTAAGGTGCAGGGAAATTGCTCTGCGCCGGGAGATGGTGGATCAGAGCATAGAGATGGGACTATGTTCGTACTAGAGGTGGAAGCATGAACGGTATAACATTAAGTAACATACTTTGGGCAGCGGTTCCGGATCAAGGATTTTCCATTAACGGAGATGTGGATAACGAATCTGATTACAACAGTAATGTTGTATACAGTGATCCGTCACAAAAACCATCCTGGTCTGTAGTTCAGGCGGGTCAAGTACCGGAGCAGTGGGTTGTTGTCAAAGCAGAAAGAAAGTCTAAACTTGAAGCTTCTGATTGGACAGTCCTTCCAGACGTTCCAATGCCTGATTCTGAAAGGGATCAGTGGAAAGTTTATCGTCAGGCTTTGAGGGATATAACCGATCAACCCGATCCGTTTAATATTAACTGGCCTACACCTCCGGCATAATGCAGCTAGTACCTATAAATAATGTTGGTCAGGTAGGAATTATACGGGATACGCCCCCGTACCAACTTCCGCCTAATGTTTGGAGTGATGGGAACAATGTAAGGTTCCTTGATAACGGTGTGAAGAAATGTGCCGGTTATGAGGAGGTCTTTGCCACATTACCTTTTGGCGCTTATTACATAGTGCCATTCCTTGATAATGGGAATAGCTATCACTGGGTTGCGTTTGGGTTAAATAATGCTGCCGTGTGGGATGGAAGTTCATGGGTGGACATTACAAGACAGAATCTTGGAGGATTAAACGCGACTATAGACAGTAGTGTAACAACAATAACGCTATCTGATGCAAGCGATTTTCCTGCAAGCGGTACTATAGCTATGGGTACAAAGGCTAATACCGATGGAGATTCCAATGGTTTTGAAATAGTAACCTATTCAGGAAAGTCCAGTAATGACCTTACTGGTTGTTCAAGAGCAGAAGGCGGGACGACTGCTGCGGAACATACCACCGCTTTCCCTGTTATCCCTATATCTACAACAGCAACCGGAGATAATCTATACAACGCTACAAGCACTGAAAATTGGAGCGCGACTATACTCAACGGGTTGCTTGTAGCCACCAATGGATATGATGTGCCTCAGATGTGGCCTCTTTCTAGCGGGGTTCCCAACAAAACAGTCCCTTTAAGGCAACTTCAGAATTGGGGTTCTAAAACAGATTCAGGTTCTACGGATTACTGTAAGTCTATATCCGCATTTAGAACCTTCCTGGTAGGGCTGAATTGGCAGATTGGTGGGATTGAATATCCTAATATGGTAAAGTGGTCAACGGAGCTAAAGGCAGGTAAAAGCACACCCTCTACATGGGATGAGGGTGATGCTACGGAAGATGCGGGAGAATACCAGTTAACAGATACCCCGGGAAAGATAGTAGATGGCCTTCCTTATGGAGATTCCTTCTTAATCTACAAGGAAGACTCGATCTACATTATGAACTATGTAGGAACTCCCTACATCTTTTCTTTTAAGTTATTATCTCCCACCATAGGACTACTAGCAAAGAATGCCGTAGCAGAGTTTGAAGGAGGCCATTTCTTTATAGGCAACTCCGATTGCTATGTGACGAATGGTCAGCAGGTAACCGCTCTTCTCCCAAATAAATTGAGGAGGGAGATGTTCTCAGACCTTAATGGGGATAACTACCAGAAGGTGTTTGTTGCTGCAGATTACGGTAGGAACGAGATGCTTGCCTGTTATCCTGCGGGAATATCCACGATCCCGAATAAAGCTATTATCTGGAACTGGAAAGACAATACCTTTTCCATACGAAGTATTCCAGACTTATATGACATTAACTCTGGTATTGCCGCTATAACTACGGGTACTACCTGGAATGATCATACCGAAGAGTGGAATGTAGGAGCGGGTATATGGGGAACTGGCAACTACGATAATGTGCTAAAGAACATGGTGTTTGCAAAGCCGGATCAGAAAGCTACTATAAGCGGCGCTACTGCTGCAAACCCAGTAGTTATCACATCCTCCGAGCATGGTCTTTCTGACAGTGATTTAGTTTCTATCAGTGGTGTGGTAGGAATGACTGAACTTAATGGGCAGACTTACTACGCAAAGGTAACCGGGTATTCTACTACGACCTTTGGTTTATACAGTGATTCTAGCTTGTCAACATCTGTAAACGGTTCCGCTTACACAGCCTACTCCAGTGGTGGTTATATTGATATGCCTAAACTCTACAGGGATGATAGAGGTAATCAGGAAGACGGGACCAACATGACAGCATATATTGAAAGAACGGGTTACGATCTTGGAGACCCTTCTTCTCAGAAGTTTGTCAGAGCTGTGTGGCCTAAAATAGAAGTAACCGGCAATAACAATATTAACGTGTACGTTGGAAGCCAGATGTCTACAGAGGATGGAATTGCATGGGAAGGTCCATACCTCTTTAATCCCAATAGTCAGTCAAAGGTTTCCTGCAGGGTTACGGGTAAGTTCTTTGGGGTGAAGTTTGAATCTACCAGTGATATAGACTGGAAGCTGCATGGGGTTGAGTTTGAGGTAGTTCCTCGCGGAAGAAGGGGAGGAAGGGCTTATGCCTAATGCCTCATCAAAAGACTTTAAGAGTGTAAACAGATGGTCTCCCAATCCCGCGCCTGTAACTCCAGAAGAACTGCCGGATTACTTGTTCAATGAATTGAACAGACTGAGCGATATACTGTTTAATATTGATACGTTTAGACTTGAGGAAACTAATGTTGCTCCTGATAAACCGAGAGATGGTGATATAAGATATGCAGATGGGACGAATTGGAATCCTGGTTCTGGGCGTGGTATTTACGCTTATATTGATGATGGTACCCCAAGTTGGGAAAAGCTATGATTTACATGGCGTAAGATCATCCTTCCTCCTGGGGAATATATGGAAGGACAAGATGGGAACATCTTTGTTATACCTTTCAGACAGTTGGTCAGACGAAGAAAGAAAGCACCAAAGAGACAGGCTTCTACATAACGGGGACACTCACATTGATCTGTATACCCGAGCCTCTCATGGACATCTTCCTGGAGGGAGGGTAAACGCTAACGGTGACTTCCTCTTCAGACTGAGAGAACTCCGCGCTTCTGGATTACATCCAGTACTGTGGCTTATACCAGAGTCAAGGCATGGAGACTACAAAGAGTCAATGGCTAATCATCTGGCCTTTATAGACAAGACGGTTGCAAGCTACGACAATGAAGCATCTGGCTATGTAGTCTGTCTGGAGTGTGATGAGACATTCACTGCCGCAGAGGTTAACCAGATGGTACGTCATGTCAAGAGCAAGACAAAGAAGCCGGTAGCTGTCCACCTTGCACCGGGGGTTGGGGGCTTTAAAGGAGACACCTCCTACTACGCAGAGGCTGATTATATCTACCTGCAGTTTGGTGACCATCTGACAGGTGACTATGTAGCCGACACAGAGATGGCCGTAGCTATGTTGAAGGAGGCCATGAAGTTAGGTAAGCCAGTAGTAGCGAATGAGTATTCTTTATATTCGGAAAGCGAGAAAGCGAAAGCATTAGGTGATAGGCTTTGCGCTGAAGGCGCTGTAGGAACGGGAAACGGCAGGAACATTTCTCTTTGTGGGAATATTATTGAAAAGAAAGAAACAAATTACAAGTCCATTGGTTTGGGGGCTTTAGCGATAGCTAGTATTTTTATGGTTAGCAAGGGGTATCCAGTTACAATGAACTACAATGACAATCTATCTATCGACTATACCCCAAGAAAAGGGTTAGGATTTAAGGCTGAAGAAGAAAGATTCTTCATAACACATAGGTGGGAGTTTTAGGAGAAGTTTATGGGAGCAAGTACAGGAAATTTAGCAGGTCTTACTCATGCTGATATGGTTGCATTGGAAGCGGGGGTTCCTACTGACACAGACTATGATGTTATGGGTTCCTATGATGTGACTGCAGATAATCTTGGGATTACTGATGCAGACATAGCTGCGGCGATGGGGAATATTGCCGGAGACGCTTTTATGTCCGATGTAGTAAAAAGCGGGGTAGGAAGCGGGTCTGTTGCAGACACAGAAAAAGCAATATCCAAAGCAGTAGCTGCACCTGAAAAAGAAAGTACAGATATTTTATCTATAGCTAAAGCTATCTTGAGTCCTCGTGCCGATAGAACGTCTCCATTCTTTCCTGCTGGATTTATGGCTAACAGTATAGTTGATGCGTTACAAGCAATAGGCTTTAAGAACGCTTATATTGATAAGGACACAACCCCTCCAAATCCAGGGTTTAGCAAGGTATGGCATGAGGGAGAGAGTGGCGCTCCGGCCGATACGTGGTATGGATGGGACGAAAATGATCCCAGAATACATGGTTGGTGGAATGGTATTCCCTATGGTTCTGGCGCTCCTACAGAGTGGTTTACTGATCCGTCTTGGTCGCCTGGAGAAGGCGCGCCGGGTGGTTCTTCAGATAATATTTATAACCCTCGCAGTGACCCACCTCCTGTTACCTCGACACAATCGTCACCACCGCCTGCACAAGATGTTACAAGCATACCACACTTTAATCCTTCATCGACTTACAACCGGTCTCAATGGTACCATCCTATATTGGATACAGCCTATACTCCCGGAGAAAGGCCATCTTATATACGTCCTAATATATGGACTTATACTCCACCCCCATTTAGGGATTGGACTTCTGATTTAAGAGGATAGTAATATGCCTACAGAAACAGTAGTAGCTTCTCAAGCACCTTGGGAACCACAACAACCTTATATAAGAAAGGGGTGGGACGCTGCTTCTTCTTTATTTGATATGGGTCTTCCCGGATTTTATCCGGGACCAACAGTTGCGGGGTTTGATCCCGTACAGAAACAAGCCCAGGAACAGACTCTAGCTTATCTTCAGGGACCAGAACTTGCTGCAATGCAGGGAGACGCAGGATCAGCGCTCCAAAGGTCTCTTACAGGGTACACTGGATTCAGCCCAGGACAGACTTCTGATCTTCTTGCAGGTAATGTAAGGACAGGTCCAGGAACTCCGTATGGAGCAATGGAGAGCGCCTTAACGCAGGGTGTAATGAGGCGTTTAGGAGAAGATATTCTCCCAGGAATCCGTTCTCAGCAGCAAGCCTATCAGCGAGGGGGAGGCTCTAGAGGTACCCTAGCAAGTAATAGGGCTATTTCTGATGCAGTTACGCAGGGCATGACTTTACCAATGGCCCAGATGTACAGTAATGCTTACTCTCAAGCGCAGAATATGAGATTGCCTGCCGCTCAAATGGGTATACAGCAGCAGCAGTTTGGGCAAAGAATGTACCCAACCATTGCGAACCAACCTTTAAGTATGTTTGGCGCGATGAACACAATTGGCAACGCTAGACGAAACCTTACTCAAGCGGGTATAGATGCGGATAGGTCTAGGTACGCTTATGAGTCGATGCTTCCGTGGCAGAACCTTGCTCAATATCAAGGGGCTACTGGAGGTAATTGGGGTGGGCAGTCGGCAGCAACCTACCCAACTCAAGGAAAGTACCCCAGTATCATAGGTGGTATAGCAGGTGCTGCCATGGGAAATTGGGGCGGCGGCGGTTTTGGAAGTCTATTTAGCTAGGAGAATATTATGCCAGCATTTGCACCACTTGTTCCATGGATACTTGGCGTTGGTCGAGCAGCATGGCCTTATGTACGCGCAGGAGCAGGATTTACTAGAGGCGGTAAAGGTTTAAGCCGTAGAGGTATGGCCCAGAATATTGGCGTAGCAGGCGCAGGCGCTTATGGTACTACCTCATATCTAGGAGAGAAAGGCCTTGAGCGTGAGGAAGACGACTTCTTTGACAAACGCGCATGGATTGACTCGCATAGATTTGCAGATTCCATTGAAAAGTCTGTAGAGGATAAGGACGATCCTGATAAAAAAGATTCTCTTAAAGAGGATGATGACGACCCATTTAATACTAATCAATTGTTTCTTGCTAGTATATTAAAGGGGTTAAAGAAAGATTATAAGGCTGTTCCCGCTAGAGGACAAGGTACTTATATACCGCGACCTGATCTACCAAGTATGTCTAGAGATTGGGAATCAAATAAAACTTACTGGAATATAGGGTAACATTATGGCAGATTGGAGAGATTATATAAACCCGTATCAGATGGGCGGTGCAGGTGGCTTTGACCCCTTACATGATACACCAATGGGGTGGCGGGTTGGCCATCCTCAAGATAACTATGCTATGACGAAAGCGTGGAGTGGTCAGCCTCAGGATTACGCATTTACTACTCCTTTGCCTAATCGACCCGCCGTTCCGTCTATGCCTATCGCTCCTCCTTCCGCTCCTCCATGGCATTCTGCGAAGATGGGATCGTTGGGAACAGGTAGTCCAAATATTCCTGGTGCTATGGCGCATGACCTGACATGGGCAGGTGGTTTGAGAGGAGCAGGTATGGGAGCAGAGGTTACTCCAGGCGCTACCATGCCTATAATCAATGATGAGGGCCGCACAGAGTATGTCCCTGTCCATAGGCCAGTTCAAGATTTGCCACCAATACCTCGCCATGTACCTGGATGGCAACCACAGGGAAGTTTACCGGGAGAAGGTGCTAGTAGGCCAGACCCCCGTTTTGCATCAAGTGATGATGTAGTAACTCCTTATAGGCCCGGTCCCCGACCAACAGCTATTCCTATGCCTGATCCCAGAGAAGCAGCAAGAGCGGCTAGGATAGCTAGACGGGATGCAATGATGGCTATGAATATGGGTTCTGGAGGTCCGAAAGTAGGTGCCTACAGTTCTGATCCTCGAAATGAATCCTACGATCCCTGGACTGCTTTAAACGATCATTTAAAGGAAGCAATACTAGCCCAGGAACGTGAACAAATGAAAAGGTCTGACTAAATGGCTACTCCGGCTACAGCGTTATGGCTTTTAAAACTTGGGAGTCAATTAGCTAAATACCCCGAAAAAGCGCGTAAGTATCTTTTTAAAGGCCCGGGAAAAGGAAAGCCGCATAGAACGGATATAGAGTTCGAGAAAGATACTGTCTCTACTCCTGGTTCTGGGCTGCGTACAAAGTATAAAGTTAAGAGAGGGCCGGTTCGTTACAGCGATCCAGACCTCAGTGAAGGCGGTTTGTTTGTAAGGAATCCTTTTTTAGCAACGGTGGGTACAACTGGCGCGGCGGGCGGGGGTTACTTGGCTTATAAAGGTTTACTTGAGCCTGAAGCGGAGGGTCAAGATACGCCTGCAGCCCCATCTCCCGATGTTGATCCTGATATGAAACAACTCGTAGAGAATCATCCATCTATGTCTCCAGGCCATAGGTCAGCTTACCTGAATAAGAGGCGCAGTCGTATTAAGAAGGGGATGAAAAGACTTCTTAATCAGTATATGATTATAGCTGCTGTTAATCCTGATGGTGCTGAAGACTTCCTCAAGTCTGGTATGAAGATGATGGAGATGGATCAAGAGTTTAATGATGACATCTATATGCAGGATGCTTACGATAGTGTTTTTCAAGAAGGCAATATGCCAACGTCAGGCAGGGATGCTTTTGAAAGGCTTGTACCTTATGTTGGTTACAAAGATGCTTCTGATGTATCAGGGGTGTATAAAGACCTTGTACCTGATTACAAGCCACATCTTTATAGCACCAAAGGAGAATTTAAACTACAGAAAATACTAGCGCTCCCTAGAGAGAAGGCTATACAGGCTATAATTGGTGCATGGATTTCCAAACAGTTTGAACTTCCAGATCGTCTTGAGAGCATAGATCGCAATACTGATGGAGGTAGGCAAGCTTGGTATGATGAAGCTGCCGGTACTTTGGATTTAATTAAAAGCGGTGGAACTGGTGGGGCCGGAGCCGCTACTGGTCAAATACTGGGTAGTAAAGAATCCCCATGAGACAAATCGATTTTGCTTACAAAGGAAATAAATTTGAGATAGATGTGGATGACTCATTTGCTAATCTTCCTGAAGAGGAGCAAGTTGCGCGACTGTCGAGATATATTGAAGGAAAGTACGGACAAAAAAGAGCCTCTTCTAAAAAGTCTGATAAAGGGATACTTGATTATCTAGGTCTTCTTGAACGACCTATTCAAGCCTTAAAGGTTGGCGCAAAAGAAAGCGACTTTGGCGGTAATGTATTTAGGAGTATGGGTGGTATAGACCTTACCCCAGAAGAAGGGTTCTTCACTGGTGCAGGAAGAGGTTGGCGTGGGGAAGACGAGGTAAGAACTCAAGACTTTCTTCCTGACGATATGAACCCTATAACCAAAGGTGTTCTTGGTTTTGCGGGTGATGTTGCTACAGACCCTTTAACCTATACCGGAGGTCTTATCTATAAGGGTGGTGCTGCTCTTGTCGGGGCAGGGCGTAGGGCTATTCCACGATCTGTTGCAGCAAAAGCAGGCGAGTACAAGGATAAGTTTATAGATGATACTCTTGTAGGAAATTGGATGCAAGACCTTGCAAGAGGAATGAATGTTCCTATTGGTAGGGCTAAAGCTATAAAAGGTTTGGGCATTCAATCTGGTGAGCAGACAGCGCAACGTGGTATGGAGATGACAAAAGCCCTTAATGCTTTAAGAGATGCTATGGCAAGACGGGCTGCTGAGACTGGTGAAGATATTGAAAAGGTTCATTTTGCTTTTAGAAACTATTCGGAAAGACCTGGAAGATGGGAAGCTAATAACTTTATTCCCGCAAAAAGAGGGGATAACCCAGGTGATCTGTCCAAAGAAGTAGCTGATGAAATAGATGGTTACAAAGAAACTATGGGTGAAGACCTTACAGGTCTAGCAGATCAGTTTCAGGAAAGAGCGAGAGACTTCCTTAACATTGAAAGAGCCTATGGTATAGGTGTAAGTCCTTTAGAAAATAGAGGGTATTTCCCTCACGCTATTACTCCTCATGGAAGGGAAAGGATTAGCAAAGGTGTTGAATCAGAGATTGACCCTGTTACATTTGCCAGACTTAATGCAGGGTATATGTATCAGAGGATGGGTGATGGTACGGTTGATATGGTCAACCAAGAAAAGCTTGCCGCACTCGGTAGTAAAGTACCCAACCCTGCCGACCTTCCTTGGGATATTCCTTTTAATCAAAGGGTTCTTCATACTGATCCTACTATAGCATGGGGTAGAAGGTGGACTCAACATCTTGACTCCTTGCAGAGAAAGTGGTATCTCGATGAGGTTACTGATGTAGATTTGTTAGGAGAGGCAGCAGGATTCTCAAGGTATATGCCTACTGCTGTTGATGGGTTAGGCCGTTTAGCCCAACCAAGAGTTCATGGATTTGGTAGATGGGTGAAGAGAGACCCCGATACTGGCGATTGGAATTCTCAGCGTGTTAGAAATGAACATGGTGATTCTGTTTGGAAACCTATCGACGACGACATGAGAGAATGGGAATCTGTAGATTTTATCAAGCCCAAATCAGAGTTTGGAGAAGCGTACTATGACGATTTAACATCTGTACGGGCAAGAGAAATAGAAGCAGAAGCTATAGGTAGGAGAGATAGGGCCGGGATTCTTCTCAATGATAAAGAGATTGACTCTATAAGAAAGGAGTCTTTGAAGAGGGCCAGGGAACAGATTAACCATCAAAAGCTAAATGAAACCTACAGATTTATTGCTCCAAAGCAGATAAAAAAGCAGATGGAAAGCACCTTCTCTATGATGTCTGGAGATAAGGATATAAATAAATTCCTCTCTTTTTATGACAAGCTTCAGAACTCATGGAAGTCTTGGACACTAGCCATTCGACCTGGCTACCATACTCGTAATGCCGTAGGAAATGTCTTTAATGCTTACATGGTAGCTGGTCTTGGAGAAAATATTCCAAAGGCGGTAGGTGTATTTAAAGATGCGGCAAAGGCGCAATACTATTCTCGCTTTGAAGGCGATGATCTCTTTAGACAGGAGACAGTTAGAAACTTGCGTAATATTCGTAGTACAAATATAAGCAAGGCAGACAAAGCTGTTCTCAACAGAATGCCCAAGATAAATTCTGCCGAATGGGATAAGCCTAATTTTGCAAACACTGGATTCTCTATGCGAGAGATCACAGAGAATGCTAAAATGCGTGGGGTAAATGCCGGACACTACCACAAAGATATTCTCAGAGATTTAGAAACGAAAGCTGAGATTGCAGCTGACCCATCTGGGAAGGCCAAGCTTGAAGGGTTCTTTATGGATAACCCTGCTATTGAAGCAGGCTTTGCTTTTGGAGGAACTATAGAAGGGAATGCTAGGTATGCCGTCTTCCTTAATGAACTCCAAAAGATACGGAAGAATCCATCAGCATACCATTGGATAGCACCTACAGGAGAGAAGGTTCCTTTAGGTAAGGTTGCATCTCGTGGATTCCATAAACCCGACATTGCTGATGAGGCCGGTGGTGTACTTGGAGCAAGCCGATTCGAGAGGCTTGTTACCAAAGAGGATGCTATATTTGATATCGCATCTCAGAGGGTAAAGGAAGCCTTGTTCGACTATACCGATCTTTCCAAGTTTGAAAGGAATGTAATGAAGAGAGTCTTTCCTTTCTACACCTGGACAAGAAAGAATATTCCAGCCCAACTTAAAAGTCTTGTACAGAATCCTCAAAGAGCAGAGAAGATTGAAATAGCTAGACAGCAGTTCGAGCATAACACTGGAGGCTATGACCAATCCGAGTATGGGCAGTTCTGGGGGGATAGGGTTCCAGTATTCTTTGGTGACGAGAGTAATGGGGTTGTAAAGGCGTTTACTCTTCTGAACACGCTGCCTATGGCAGACCTTCAAAGAGTTTTAAAACCGCAACACCTTATCACTGAAATGGTAAGCCCTATACCTAAAAGTATATTTGAGCAGATATTTAATTATGATTCTTATCGCTCTATGGCGGGTAGGTCCAAGAAGATAAAGGAAGACTATGAAACTTCTAAAGATTTTCTGGGTGTTGCTCTTCCACCGCGCTTATGGCATCTTTCACAGTTGATTGTTCCTCTTACAGAAATCAACAGGGCTAACCCAGGTAATGTATTTGGGTCTAGGACTATTGATCCTGAAACAAAACAGATTGAAACTACTGACGCATTCTTTGGTCTTGGAGCAAGAAGAGAAAGCCATCCTGCAGATATACCTGAAGCAGCTAGATGGTTTAGATTTTTAAGCGGGTTCCGAGTTTATGATGTAGATTTGCGTAGACAAAAATACTACATGAAGAAGAATACAGAACGATCTTTAGGTATGTTAGAGAGTAAGCTAAAGGCTGCTAGAAGAGAAAAGAAAACAAGAAAGGCTGAACAGATTCTAGAGTTTATACAGGAAGTTAGACGACAAAACAGGGTTGATGTTTAAATGAAAAAGATAATTATTGCGTTAGGGTTTTTATTTTGCAGTGCGGTTGTTGCAAGCCCACCGCCTGGAGGGTATCCGAAACAAGTTCCTTTTATGTTGTTCTGTCATAAAGACGAAGCCTTAATGTTCGAGGCTATAGAGCGTACATTTAATGAGTATATATTTGCGGCAGGTATGATGGGTAATGGAGGTGTTTTATATTTCACCCGAGACCCGGACGATGGCAGCTTCAGCGTAGTAGGTACGCTTAATGACGAAACTTGTGTTATATTCAATGGCGAACATCTAGAAGACTTTGATGAACCGCCCTACATAAGGAAGGAAGGCGACGAGGACGCATGAGTGATGTCGATGGCGTTAGTCTCAGCGATAAGACTAGTGTTGGGATGCCAATACGAAATCTTATTGGATTGATAGGCGCTGTATGTGTTGGGGCATGGGGTTACTTTGGTATACTTGAAAGACTAAATGTAGTAGAAACCAATCAAGTATTAATGCAGGCCGATCTTACAAAGAACACAGAGTTCAGAATTAAATGGCCCAGAGGTGAGTTAGGGGCGCTACCGGCAGATGCTGAGCAGTTCATGCTCATTGAACATCTATCAGGTGAGTTTGAAAAGTTGCTTGATAATGTGGAGTCTGGTAACGCACCATTTGATAGGCAACAAGCGCTTACCCTAGACTTCTATCGTCAAAGGATAGAGGCACTAGAGAGTAAGGTCGAGATATTAAAAGATAAGGTCGCTCAAATTAAAAATGGGGTACACTAATGGAAGTAATGTTTGTTTTACTGCTGTACATGAACGATAACCTAAAGGAGTGGATGGGACACTATGAGAATGATTCTGGTCAGTGGGTTCAGTTGGGAATGTCTGGATGCTTGAGTATGAAACGTACATTAAAGAGAAACGGTTGGAAGGATACGGCCTCTGGAAAGACGAGATTTACTTGCGAAAAGCGTACCGTCGAGCTGAAATTCAACAAAGAAGGAAAGCCAGTAGTGGCAAGGATAGTAGAGTGAAACATTTAAAAGAAAATAATATGAGTTGGAGTTTGCACCTATGGTACGCGATGACATTGGTTGGGAAATTGCTTCTTTTGTCCTTGACTGCTTTGGTGCATGGACTATTACCCTTTATGTTTACGTCCACAGCGTCTAATGGTATAAAGAGGCTATCCGATGACTTGGATAAGAGAAACAATACATAATTTCATTTGTTTGTTTTGCAGTAGACATTGGTCTATAGCTTTAGACTATGGCGCTGAACATACTTTACTGAACAAGGAATTACATTGTCCTTGGTGCGGTAATAAACATACCTATATTTCAGATGATGATTTCAAATGACAGTAACGGAAGCTGCACAGAACAAGGTAGACCAAACTCTACGTGGAGAAGGTTTCTTGGGTATACATCTAGAAGGAGGTGGTTGCTCTGGATATCAGATAAAATTAAAGCCAAGCGTAGAACTCCCGCCAGATTCGAAGATGGTTTCAGAGACAATCTTCTCAGACCCCATCTCTTTGGAGTTGTTGTCAGACGCAACGATGGATTGGATAGACGATCCTTTTAGACCAACTTTTCATTTCACCCCACCCACGGGAGCTAGTTCATGTGGATGCGGGAATAGTTTTACATTATGAGCGACAATAAGTTTGCCGCACTGGTCCTTGGACTTATTTTAGGCGCATGGATCGGGTTGATATGGTTTGCAAATTGTATAGCTTTAGATCAATACTGTATCTTATAGGAGGGTAATATGGAATGGATTACAAAAAAGAAAAAGTTTGCGATAGTGGTAGGAGTAATATTGGTTATTGCAATCATTGGTTGGGTAAGTGGTTGGTGGTCCTCTCCACCTACGGAATCCTTGTAGGATGCACGACAATAAAGAAAGCCGCAGTTACAGCGACAGCAGCGGCGGTCGGTGCGACTGCGGGGACTGTATTGAGTGGGGGTGTAGCTGCGCCGATACTGGGAGCCACGACGACTGCCTTTGCGGCAGATGTGGTGACGGAGATTACGAGTCGTCCGTCAGGTTTCTCGAAGGGGCAGGGCATGACTAATTGCGCCCCTGATAATTTTTGGACCCTGTTAGGGTCTCTTGTGGAGATGGGCGGATGGCTGCTACTCTTAATCTTTGTGGTACCGATGATACTGGGTTGGGTTCTACCCGGTCCTTTGGAGAAAAGGAAAAAAGGCTAGTCTATATAAGATGGACAGATATTATCTGTCATGCAGATTGGACTGAACATAACGATGTTACTTGTCCTGAGTTTCTCAGTATAGGTTGGTTCGTATACGAAGATAGTAAAGAAATAAAAATAGGGAACACCCTCAATGAAGAGGGCATCCCCTATGGAATCACAGCTTTTCCTAAAGGCTGTGTACTGGAGATAACTGACGCTATTTAATGATACTTCTTTGTGTAATCGCTTCTATACTATTGTAGTATCCTTCACCATCTAATCCTTTTAGGATTATAATCCCTCTCCACCACTGATACTCAGTGTCTTGACACCAAGTTTCTGTGTAATTAGGATGTGAGAAGCATCCCACAGATAATCCAAATATCTTTTGTCCATCAGGTCTCGTCTGTTCGGAATGATTGTAAAGGTGTGAATGCCCCTGTACTGCAGAGCAGTGTAGCTTTGTTACTAAAGCATGGCCTATATGCACAGAACTGATAGCCCTACCTGCTACACCTGAAGTAAAGTAATGGCTAAATGTAATTCCTTTTATTGTTACAGACTTCTTAAAAGGGGTTATCTTCCACCCAAATTCTTTATACTTGAGATCATCTATCCCTATAGTACCATCTAATTCTGGGGTAGAGTTGATCGCTCTTGAGATTCTATCTTCGTGATTACCAAGAGTCATGTATAGTTTAGGCTTATAGTTTCTTATCTTCTTTATTGGCGCGAACAGTTTTGTTTGTGCGTCAATAACAGCGTTCACATCTTTCATGTAACGCCTTCCTTCAAAGCCCTTGGTTCCTTTATCGTAGGAGGACAGGCTCGGTAAGTCAGCCATGTCTCCTATACATACTATATATTCGGGCCTTTCTTTAGCTATAAATTTTCCTAAAGCTGTGAATCTACTATTATCGTAATCAGGATGTGCGTGGGGATCGCCAATTACCAATAGGTTCATGTGTCTGGCCCCTTTATTTCTAGTGAAGTTTCAAATTTAATTCTTATTGAATTCCAGTTCTTTAATCTTAAACAGTAATCAAATATTTCATAATGCGGCTCTGGATCAAAGACCTTTTCTTGGTACTCTCCTCTTTCCTTATCTAATCTCAATATAATTCCTTTTGATTTTCCTCCATATATCTTATCTATTGCTTTACAGTAAGCTGCAACCTGTAAATAGTAGGGTTTGTATATCTTTTTAGAAGTTTTAAAATCTATAACATATCTCGTTCCGCCTATAGAAGCAACAGCATCAGCAGTCCCGGCAAAACGAAGTATAGGATTATCGTCGTGATAATAAATCTTTTCTTCTGTCGTATGAAACGTAATATCCTTACCCGATACCCACTTTTTAAACGCATTAATACAGTTGATAGATTCGTCATCATGCGGTAGTTTGGGAGGATTTTTTAAGTATTCCAATTTCCATCTTATGCCATCGCTTATCCATTCGTGTACTGTTTCTCCTACTTCAGCGGCTTGTGTGCTAATTATCTTTGAGGCAGACTGGATACCTTTAAAGATATGGTCAACTACTTTGGCGGGTAACATGAATGTACCCACAGCTTCAGTAGGTGCCAATCTATAAGGCTCAATAGACTTCAGGAAGAAGTCAGCCCCTTCCTGTACAGCCCAATCAGTCAGGTATTTCGGGAAACAGGAGTCGATTATCCTGGTTACAGAGGGAACCTTCTCCCACTCCTTACCATCGTCACTTGATTCATACGAATGTTTTTCTGGGTTGTAGTATAGGTAATACATCGACCCATCTTCGTACTCTATAAGGTGTGCGTCTCTCATAATACCCTCTCAGAGGCTCTGTAATGCCCGTGACGGCCTTTTTGGGCTGTACCCCTACCCACCCTACCAGGGTACGTCATCCTTGGCCTTCTCCGGCGCTCCCCGGAATGCTGCTGCTGCCGGAACCTCAGACCTAGCCTCCATTCTGTTGAACTTTAGCTTCTTGTAGGGTTTACCTGCTGCTGATACCTTATCAGTCACAGCTATCCAGTACATATCCCCTCCAATCATACCTTTACCAGTCCAATCAGCATGCCAGTCCTCTACTTTCTTCGTGTTTTCCCAGGCTGCGCCATCATTATCCTGTTGTTCAAATGCCTGCTTTTCGTAGCTCACTTGTGTCTCCCATTTAGTTAGTAACTGTTCCCATACATCAGTAGGTTTATGCCACATCCAATCATCGTCTTTGGTTTGCGCTAATTGTCCTCCAGATTTCGACTTCTCTTTGCCATGTTTCACGTTTAGCCTCCAATATTTCAAAGTCTGTCATTGTGTCATTCAGCTTTGATATATACTTTTCATAATCTTCAGATGAGTAAGCGATAGATTCTTTCTCAGCAACAGTGCCGCTACCTACCTTTAATAATTCTTTTGCTTTAATGAGTTTAGTATAGTACGGAGCCATCTTTATGTAGGCGGATGCTCTGCCATACTCCTCATCAGTATCAGATAAAGCATTATGAGCAGCCTCTGCTGCTTCGATATTATTAATCATCTAAATCTTCCCCGAATAGTTTAGGTTTATACCCTATTATACCATCTCTAATAGCTTTATCCAAAGTCTTTAGTATCATAAATGGTTGATAATCTATCAGCCACCTACTTCCATTGTGGAGTTTATCGTGACAGGAAAAGCATAACGGCATTGTCAACCAATCTGATGCTTTATACCCTGTGGCCCCAGACAATTGTGCGTATATATGTTTTAGGTGATGCGGTACTATAGTCTCATCGTGTATACCACAGGCAGCACACTCATGCGTAGCTACCCATCTGGTATACGCTTTATTCTCCCATCTTTTATTTTTGGGTATCATTAAAACTACTGGCCATTATAATTATCGGCCCATGCCATCATATGCAATCTCTTTTCTTGGGGAAGTCCTCGTATCTGATCGCGTGTAAGCCCTAAAAGATTTTTAGTTCTTTGTAGCCTGTCTTGCCAAGCCCGTGCTACTTTTCTGTTACATTGTTTACAGCAATTGGGGTTATGATTATCCTCTCTAAATTCTTCCTCAGTTTTAAATTCGTGACAGGTATTACATTGCCGCATATTTTCTGCTTTAGAGATATACTTTATAATTTCTATAGCAAGATTTTCAGGGCCGCATTCTACTGAAATAAATGATCCTTTACAAGCTTTTATTAAAGCATACGCCAATATACCCATATCATCAAACCCATCATTACCCCATGTTGCCGCATAAGAAAGAACTTTTTCAGCATCCTTTTCTAAAGATTGGTTGGCAAAACATTCTTTTATAACTTCCATTAAATCACTCATATTGAACATACTCCAGATAAGCATTGCTCTTCAGCGTTATCTTCAAAGACAACACCACGTTTAGAGTGCGCTTCTTCATAAGATACAGATTGAATCGGCTGACCACCCCTTGAACCATCAGGATAAAAGGTTAACCCTCTTAAACCACTACCATATTTTCTTATTACTCTAGAAAAATCTTCTACATGATCCTCGTTATTTAATTCACTACCCCATGAAGGTAGATTAAGAGTGCTACTAATAGCATGATCGACATATTTTTGTAGTTCATACTGGAACTTTATTCTCCTCTCGTAGTCTTTTGCAAGGTCCACCGCTGACTCGATGTCATCGGGTTTAATTCCTTGAGAGATGAGGTATTCGGCTGTACCATCAACGACAAATTGATAGTTCCATTTTGTTCCATTTGTAAGATAGCGTCTGCGGTATGCCACGGCGTAGATTGGTTCCACACCACTGGTTGTTCCTGCGAGGATGCTAATAGTCCCTGTAGGTGCAATTGCTCTGTATCCTTTAGGACGGTTGAGAAAAAGCCTGTCACAATGCTCGTCAGCGGATCGTTTACTTTCTGATTCATATACTCTCATCCATTTTTTAAGTTCGTCATTCATCTCATATTTATAGCCATTCTTTAATAGCCATTCATGGAGACCCATCAAACCTAAACCTATCCTAGAGTTCTCTTGACGAACTTGTTCAACCTTTTTGTAGGGAAGTTGAGACCTTATCAACCCACAAACAAGAAATTTAGACGCGAGATTAACCACATCTTTAAATTCTTCCAACGTCTCGATACCGGCGAGATTAACAGAACCCAGATTACATACATCCGAATCATCCTCGCTTGTAATTTCAGTGCAAGCGTTTCGTAGCGTTTCATTACTCTTTTCCCCAAAGTTAAAGCTAAATCCAGGCTCTCCAGACATCAAGGCTTGTCTGCAATTAGCCATAAATACATCATTATTACCGCCATTTAACCACTCATCACTGTAATTAACACTGATATTCATCATATCAAGTGGAGCAGGGTAGTTAAAGTTAGACTTTTTAGCGTCAGCTATAGTTAAATCCGATCCTTGAATTTTAGTTTCATGCCAATTTTTAGCATTAAGAAACTCCCATATATCCCCATGCCCTGCATCCATGGAACCGTAAAGAGCAGACCTTCTTGATCCTCCTTGCATTACATTACGGCCAATTTCATTCATAGTATAGAGTAAAGGGAGTGGTCCAGAGGCTATACCGCCTGTCCTCTTTAACGCTCTACCACTTGGACGGCATCGCGATATGTCTGTCCCTATTCCTCCGCCAGTCATCAAACAAGACATAGCTCTTTGGGCAAGGGATGCCCACTCTTCCCTGGTATCGTCTTCAAGCCTCAGTAAATAACAATTGTTAAAATATCGAGCTTCCCTTCCTGCGTACCAGAAATACCTGCCCCCAGGTAGAAACTTCTTATCAATAATATACTGCGCCAACTGGGACTGAGAATCCTTTTCCATAAGATTATTTTTAGCGCCTCCTGCAGTACCGCACACATAATCTACTACAGTTCTTGCTCTATCAGCCCAGGTCTCGTACTCAGAATGAGCATACTTTTTTCTGAATATATCCTCTCCAAATTTAGTTCTAAATGTCATTTATTCCCTCTTGTTTCTTCTCGTTCTTCCATTAATTTATCAAATCCTTCAGGTGTTGCCCATTCAGCAGGTTCTTTATTCGCATTAAATGCGCTAGAAGTATATAGATAACGGCCTATGCCAAAGGAAACAGCAGCACGTTTTAATGCGTCCGATATACCTCCTTTAGCTCCTTCGATGTTAGTATCGTCAGCACCATCAGTCTTACAAATCCATTCGTACCAGTTTTCATCGTTTACACTACCGTCTTCATCGTACCATTTAACAGATAGCTTACACATCATGCGCCCACCAACAAAGTCAAACTCAGTCTGCCAACCATTAACACCAAATACCTCATCAAGTCTGTTCATCACATCTCGCGCATCAATATAGACAAGTTCTTTACCACCACCCGGACCTCTTCGCCATTTTAATTGGGATAACTTAAAAGGTCTTTTCAAAGCCATCTCAATCTTATTCACTCGGCTTCTCCTTGATTAATTCTTCGTGATAAGAACCATCTTCTTCTTGCCATGCTTTGTACTTCTTCTCTACCCATTCTCTACGCGCTATGATTGTAGGTTTATCCTTGGTACCAACCTCCCAAGTTCTAGGACTTGACTCCATATTCCCTTTGTAAGGACGTAAGATTTCTTCAAAGATAGAAACTGGATCAATTCTCTGTATTGGGTTCATTTATAACCTCCTTAAAGTGTTTAAGTTTCATTACAACATAGCTGTCTTCATACTTCATTTGTTTCTCATGGAGAACTACCATTGGGAGCCTCCATTCTGCCTCAGTAACGGCTTGCCCCATAGCGTCATGAATCCATTTAGGTAAAGACTTACGGTGTTTTACCTCAATACTCCATTTAGGATGCTCAACATCACGCCTCGATTCTCCGTTACAACCTGTTCTTTCACCGCCTAATAGGTAAGCAATCATTCTTTCACAGTGTTTCCATGTAGCCATTTACTTTTCATTCCCTCTTCTTTGCATCTAACCTTTATCTCGTCATTCATTTCCTCATCTGGCCTCCATAAACCTCTTTTCATAAGATTACTACGGAATAACTCTTTGAATGGGATATCTACTCCTTTGATATGTTGCGTGCTAAACCTATTTGCCCAACAATCATCGCATAAAAGAAAAGGATGATAGTGGGTTCCTGGTTTTTTATTACAATCAGTGCATTTCATTTAATATAATCTTTTTCTGTTTTACCATATCTTGCCTCCATTCTTCTGTTGTTTGTTTAAAGTTACATATTACCATACCAACATCTAATTGTAAACATCTTCTTTTTTTAGTAGGTTTCCAATAGTGGTCTATTGCTTTACCTAACCTTTCTGTTAATACAGCTTTAGAAACAGAAGCATAGCCTAATCCACCTGCATATATTATACGTTGTTTATCATGGTATGCTACTTCTGGTCCTTTATATTCTTGCAGTTTAAAGTATACTTCAAATATTCTTTTTTTAGCCTTTAGTTTCTGTCTAGTAGTAGCATTTTGTAACTCATTTACCCTGTCAACAGATTCTAAACATTCTTCCATATAATGATCTACATAAAAACCACCTTTATGTTTAACATCATGTGGTATTCTATTTAGAATATTCTCTATGCCATTTACTATCTTTTTTAAATGTGGTGTAATATTTCTTGCCATATAGAGTATTATACAGCATAACATACTTCTAGTCAAACGATATATGCTAATATATTTAAGGTCTAGGAACCTTTTAAAATCAATGACTTATTTCTAAACTGTATATAAGTAGAGGGATATGTTTTTTTATGGATGATTACCACACAGAGCGTAAGGCTAAAAGAATAAAGAGGCGCAACTTCGTGGCTAAAAATAATCGACACAAAGCCAAGAAGCACGCCTCTCTTAAAGATTATAAGCGTAAGCCGAAGCACGCCACCTACGAATTAAATGACCTATAGAAAGCTATGCGGCCAGAGCAATCTCTTCCCATTGTGACTTGCCCATAGTGAGGATACGTCCACCCAGGCTTTCCAAATTAGATGCTCTGTCATAGCTATTGTGAGTGTTAGCTACTTCAGTAACCGCATTTACCATACCCCATTTACTGTAATCGCCACGCTTAATGAAGGAAAGGGTTGCATCTTCCGTCTCTTTCTGAGTGAAATTATACAGTTTAGCCGTCTTTTCAATAGCCTTCATAGGGTTATCTACGAATGTAGATTCAGACGATGACTCATTGATTTTATTGAGGATTTTATTTCTATTCTCTTTGTTACATACCGCTCGAATAGTATCTCTCAATTTCAACATGATAGTTTTCTGATCAGATTCTACTGTGTCATTGCTGTAATCTACGTACCCGTCTTCCTCTATTTTAGAGCCAACATGCCTAACCTTTAGCCCTGTATCTGGCAATACCATGCCATTTAAACACCTTAATACATAGACCAAAGGAGATACGAATGCCTGACTCTTTCCTATTTCAGAATTGCCGATGGTTAACCCGAACTGAACTATATCGCCTACAGCTTCGGCTTCTGTTTTAGGAAATAAAACTTTTAAATACATCTTGTTGTCAGTTAGCCCAAGAGATGCTATACTAATGTCACCGTATTCATCTGCAAGATTCTCAATTTCTGGCATAACTGCATCCAGTATGTGTTCGTGATCTACCCTTTTAAACCTATTTGAATGGAATGATCTCCATACACCAGCCTTTTCAGCAAAAGTATCTTTCATACCTCTGTACATTCGACGAGTATTATCTTGGACTGGAGATTTAAACCATGAGTTAAAGTTATCTGAGACGAGATTACCTTGCCCGTTTTCTTGCATATAATTGACATAACTCATTGGGACATGCGCCCAAGCTGCCATCTGAGACATAGCATTATTATTAACGTCATACTCAACATTGCCTTCAATATTAAGTTTAAAGTTACCGCCTCCCTGATATTCCATTTCAGTATTTCGGACATCAGCGATGTAGTCTCTCTTTAAATCTTTAAAAGAATTAACTTCATTAACCAAATTTTCAACAGATGTGATTCCTTGTTTCATTTGGATTTCCTTGGGTTGTTAAAGTGAAATACACTACTTTCTAAAGCAAGTATAGCTGCCTTTACCTGACGATTCGCCTGATAAAAGGCCTCAAGACTGGTCCATGTATCGCAATTAAAACTAATCGACCAATCAATAGGATCATCTAGACAGGTACAAATATGAACTTCCTCACTATCTGCATCAGAATTTAGCTGCAGCGTAAATGAACTAATTCGCGGAACATTTTTCATTAAGACTCTCCTTGCGCTATGATTGATTTATACGTCTGCCAAAGTAAATGCTCATAATTTACAGCTTCTTTTTGCAAAGCATCTACAATATTACAAGCGTCAACATGACTAAATCCTAAATCTTCGTACTTACTTACGAAGCGCATATAAACATCTTCTTCAGCTTTATCCCATAAGTGTTTCATCTTCATCCTCCAATGATACAATTATGGAGTTTAACTGATCCATAACTTCTGCAACAGCCGACTGCAACTCCGTGGGAAATTTATCCTTTCGGGGAGGTTTTCTGAGCGTTGGTGACATTTTAATCTCTGTTAAAAGTTCATTACAATATTTCAATACTTGTAGCATATATGTATGGTCCATTACTTATACTCCTGTGGATCAAAATAAGTACCTTCATCACACATCTGGGCGATAGCCCATTCATTCTCTTCATCCTGCATCATTTGTTGAAATAACATTTCTTCATGGTGTTTATTTTCTTCAAGAGCGCGATCTTTCTGCTTCTT
>VTLG01016554.1_pt1 | contig 25253 bp, 34 predicted proteins | sample 4694571 | NCBI WGS metagenome assembly VTLG01 (sample SAMN12604809, study PRJNA352737) | marine metagenome | biome: ENVO:00000447; feature: ENVO:00000209|ENVO:00000569|ENVO:01000036; material: ENVO:00002151; isolation source: viral sequences binned using virsorter ...
TAAATTAACCTCCCATATTCATCAAATTCTGCAACCTTTTGATTAGGGTGTACAGATGTAAGTTCTGGTTCTTTGTTAAATCTGTTTATACGTTGTTGTTGTTCTTCATAATTTTTAATTGTGCAGCCCTTCCAAGTACCTGCGAGGATACCAGCGTCTAATTGATCCTTTAAAACATCATCGCCATATTTTTCTATAAACTTTCTATATTCTGTATTTTGTCTTTTCCAAGATTCTATAGATTTAGAACCTTTTTTTGTTTTCCAAAACTCTAGTATTAACTGTTCTATATGTTTTAAATCATCAGGTATTATCTTTTCTTGTTTTTCTTTTTTATTAATTTTTTCTTTTTGTTCTTTTATTTCTAACTTCTTATCTTCTAAATCTTTATTATCTGTATATATATAGTCTATATTATTTGTCAATTTTGCATTCTTGTTAACTCTAAAATTTATAGCTTCTTCTAATAAAACATGTATAAACCCTCTGGTAGTAATGTAATTGGGTTTTATAGATTGTATTTTGTCAATTAATGACTGTTCAATAATTGGTCTTGTAACGGACATTAGATGTACATAAATTGGATAGGTTTGTACAATAATTGAACATATGCAGAACAGTAAAACAACTAAGCACTACATAGATTGTATTAAAACTTCACAAACGCTATATATATGTTATCGTTAGCTCATAAGTCTAATAATGCTATGGCTTGTACATTAGCAAAACATAATAGACGTATAAAAACTCTTAGAACAGAGTTAGTAGGGATAAATGACCCATATGAATTACTGGCAGAAGTAATAGCAGATAATGAACGATTAAGACAAATAATAAATACTCATGATTGCCATAAGGGTAAACCATAGCTATAATAAGAAAAATATATAGATCACTTTGACAAAAGAAATAACAGCAGCCTTATGTAAGTTTATACAACAGGTAGGCACGATAGAAGAAAAAGATACTGCACAGTACGGCAAGTTTGCTGATCTATCGACAGTTCTATCAACTGTTAACCCTGCATTAGCTGCTAATAATTTAGCTGTTGTACATACAACAAAAGTTGTAGAAGGAAAAAATGTACTAATAACAAACCTATTACATACATCTGGCGAATCTATAACATCTGAAATGTTATTACCTCTTAATACAGGAGGTAGAGGCAACCCTATGCATCAAGAAGGCGGTGCTATAACTTATTGTCGCAGATATTCTTTATTAGCAATACTTGGATTAAATGCTGGAATACCTGATAACGATGGAGACTTTGCAAACACTACAGAAGATAATGTTACACATATAACTAAAAACAAACCAATACCTTTACCTCCCGAAAACTATGAAGCACTTATAGATAAACATAATAAGGCTGTAGGTTTTCCAACAATATTAGATGATGAAACTAAACAATACTATTTAAAAAAAGTAGGAAACCTTATAGTAAAAGACAACAAACTATATAACACTCTTGCAGATGCACTATATGTAGAGTTTGATTTTGACCGTAACACTAATTTATCTCATAACATAACTAAGCCTAAACACGTTACCTTTATAGAAGAATGGTTAACTGCTAATCAATGAAGCCTACTAATGAAACAAGACCTGAACATGTTGCACCGCAGAACTGGAAAAACCGTCATATGGTCGGGGCTAAACTTACTCAAGTTAACTACAAAGCACTTAGAGATTTTTGTAAGGAAAATAATTATTCATTCTCATCAGGTATTAATAACCTGATAGCTAACCATTTAATTAAAGACAATGTTTAATGTAACTATTGCAGGGCGTTTAACTAAAGACGCACAATACAAACAGGCTGGAACTTATGACATGGCAACATTTACAGTTGCTGTAGATCATGGCAAAGAAAAAACATCTTATGTAGATTGTCAGATGTGGGGGAAACGATTTCAAACAATATTAGATGCATATAAAAAAGGAAGTCTTGTTGCAGTATCAGGTAATGGTGAGTATTTAATTTATGAGACAGAAACAGGAGAACAAAGAAAAAAGTTAATAGTTAATGTAGATAAATTTATATTCCCAGAAAAAAAAGCTAGAGTAGAGGAGACTTCAGGCATACCTTTTTAATGGGTTTATCTCTTACAATAGATCAAGATCTTAAACGCTTTGATAGATTCTTAAATAACAATAGAAAGCAACTACCGTTTGCAACATCATTAGCTTTAAATGATACGGGCTTTGATATGCGAAAATCATTTAACAATGCAACTAAATCAGCATTTGATAAACCTACAAAGTTTACACAAAAAGCCTTTTTAACTACAAAGTCTAAGAAAACAAACTTAGTTGTACATGTGTTTGCTAAAGATAAAGAAGGTGGTGACGCTGCAAGATATATAAGGTTTGGTGTACAAGGTGGGGCAAGACCGCCTAAAGGTTTTGAAAAGTTCTTTGAAGGTTTACCTAATGATAGGTCTCTAGGTATGAATGTATATTTTATGCCTACAAGAGAGATGAAGCGAGACAGTTTCGGTAACATATCTAGAGCTAACTTGAAGAAAGTAAGCGCATCAGTTACAGCAGGTACATCATTTATAGGTACACCTAAAGGAGGCAATAGACCAGCTGGTATATATGAAAGGAAGAAGGGTACATTGATAGCTAAGTTTATAACAACTACAAGCAAACCTAGATACGATGCAAGACTAAACTTACAACAGATAGGTGACAAGGTTGTACAGCGTAGGTTTGACCAACACTTTAACAAAGCAATGACTAAGGCAATTGCAACAGCAAAGTAATAGATGCATGTACTAGTAGGTTCTTCCTGACGCTTGCACCGTGGGTCGTTCTTACGCTCCGAAATTTTTTAGCGAGTGGGTCGTAGGGGGGTTTACAAGTTAACTATAATAAAATCAATAGGTTTACAAAAATAGATTATGTTAATAACAATGGCAGAACTTGCAACACTAAAAAATGTGTCTAGGGCTGCGGTTACAAAGAAAATTAAAACTGGTAAACTAGAAGGTGCAATTGTTAACCATAATGGTAGAAAACTGGTTAACAAAGAAGAAGCCTTTAGATTATGGGACTTGCAAGCATCACCAAGTAAGGACACAACCGTAAGAAAGAAGCTAAAAGAAGAAATAGACAGTAAAACACTTGAAGAAATACCTAGTTATGGCGAAAGTAAGGCAAAAAGAGAATATTTTTTAGCAGAATTAGCAAAAATAGACGTAGAACAGAAGAGAGAACAGGTTATAGACGTAGAAATAATAACTAAATCTGCATTTGCTAAAGCTAGAGCTATTAGAGCATCACTAGAAAATATTGCAGATAGGTTGTCTCATCAATTAGCAGGTGAAGATAACCCTAGTGCCATACATAAGATACTAACTGAAGAGCATAGAGAAGCATTAGAAAATTTAGCATCATGAACGCATGGGAAAAAGCATTTAATGATGGCCTAAGACCTACAGAACGTCTTACTGTTAGTGAATGGTCTAATAGATATAGAAGATTAAGTGTTAAGAGTAGTAGTGAAAGCGGAAAGTTTAGAACTAGCAGAACACCATATATAGAAGAGCCTATGGATTGTCTATCTGCACATGATGATACAGAACGTGTTGTAATGATGTTTGCAAGTCAGACAGGTAAGACGGAAAGCATGAACTGCGCGCTAGGTTACTTTATTGATCATGCGCCAGCACCTGCATTGATTGTTAATAGCACAATTGAGATGAGTAAAAGACTAAGTAAACAAAGACTAGATCCGATGATAGAAGAAACTCCTGTATTAAAAGCAAAGATTGCACCGCCTAGAAGTAGAGATAGTAGTAATACAATGATGGCTAAAGATTTCCCTAACGGTTTTTTTATACTTACTGGTAGCAACTCAGCAACAGGGTTAAGAAGTACACCTTGTAAATATGTATTAATGGATGAGGTAGATTCATTTGTAACTGATGTAGATGGTGAAGGCGATCCTGTAGAACTGGCTGTTAAACGTGCTACTACATTTCCTAAAAGAAAAATACTATTAACAAGTACACCAACTATTAAAGACTTTTCAAGAATAGAAGCTGAATATTTAAAATCTGATCAGAGAGTTTATAAAGTACCTTGTCCCATTTGTAATTTTTATCAACAGTTAGAATGGAAACAATTAAAGTTTGATAAAGAAAATTTAAAAGAAACTAAATACGAGTGTATTTCTTGTAAGGGTTTATTTGACGAAAGACATAAAACAAAAATGCTAAGAAAAGGTAAATGGGAAGCACAAGCAGAAGGTGATGGAATAACAAAAGGCTATAGATTGAATGGTTTGTATAGTCCTTTAGGGTGGCTGTCATGGGAACAATTATCGCGAGAATTTTTAGCAGCTAAGAAAGATGCACCATTGTTAAAAACATTTGTGAACACTAGATTAAGTGAAACATGGAGCGATGATTTTGAAAGTGCATTAACTGCTGAAGGTTTATTAAAAAGGTGTGAAGAATATACAGAGGGGTCATGTCCTGATGGTGTTCTGTTTATAACTCAGGGCGTTGATTGTCAGAAAGATAGACTAGAAGTTAGTACATGGGGATGGGGTGCAAATGAGGAATCATGGCTTATTGAACATTTTGTTATAAATGGTGATCCACATCAATCACAAGTATGGAAAGATTTAGATTATTTTATAAATAGAGATTATGAACATGCAAACGGTAAAACAATAAAGCCTGTTATTACTGCTATAGATAGTGGTGGTATTCATACTAGTGAAGTTTATCAATATGCAAGAGAAAGACAGGCGTTAGGAGTAATTGCAATTAAAGGACAATCTATTAGAAACAAGCCAGCAATAGGAAAACCTACAAGAGTAGATATAAATATAAAAGGTAAAAGTTTAAAAAAAGGGAGTCTTTTATATCCTGTTGGAGTAGATACAGTGAAGAACACACTAATAGGTAGATTAAAAAGTAATGCAGAAGATAGCGATGCATATATACATTTTCATGCAACAACAGGAGAAGAATATTTTAAACAGATAACAAGTGAACGCCAGCAACTAAAAACAAACAGGGCAGGTTTTCAGGTGACTATGTGGGTTAAGAAACCAAATCAAAGAAATGAGGCTCTAGATTGTTGGGTTTACAGCTATGCAGCTATGGTTTTATATATAAGTAAATACCCAAGAAATAAAGTATGGAAATTATTAGAACAAAAATTAATTAATAAAGGTAATGTACAACAAAGAAAGAACGCTACAATGATGGATAATAGTAATAATCAAAACTATGTTAATTCGTGGTAATAAACATGTTACAATCTGATATACCAAAAACAATTATTGCAGGTACTACTGTTGAATGGGTAGATGAAGCAACAACAGCGGGTGTAGATGAGGTTATTACCTCTACTGAATGGACATTAGAATATTATTTACGAACAAATACAGCAAGTGAAGGTTTAACAGCAACTGGTACACAATATCAAAATACAACAGGCTGGAAATTTACAATAACTGCTGCACAAAGTAATGATTTAGCCGCTGGTATATATTATTGGGCTGCAAGAGCATTTAAAAGCGGAAAAGTATTTGAAATTGGAAATGGACAATTAGAAGTAAAACAATCTTTGCAGTATTCAGGTACACCTTCAGCTATTGACAATAGAACGCAAGCAGAAAAAGATTTAGAAACAGTACAAGCTGCAATAAGAACTCTTACCAATGATAAGGCTGCGGAATACAGCATAGGTAATAGAAGATTTAAACGTCAGGATTTAGCAACACTTATTACTAGAGAATCACAGTTAAAATCTATAGTGTTTAGTGAAAGAAGGGCTAGTATGATTGCACAGGGTTTAGGAGATCCTAAAACTATGTTTGTACGCTTTTAAGGGGGACTAAATGGGCTTAATTAATGCTTGGAAGGGCTTATTTACTACTAAAAACGTTTACCAAAAACGGCAAAATTTGCAAAGAATATACAAAGCAGCTACTGTAGACCGCACTACATTAGATTGGATGGTCTCACAAACCAGCCCTGATCAAGAATGGAAGAATGGTATTAAGAATTTAAGAAATAGAGTACATGATGTAGTTACTAACAATACATATGCAGCGCAAGCTATTAGATATGCAACTAATCAGATTGTAGGGCAAGGTGTAAGGATGCAAGCGCAAATACCTAAACAAAGAGCAAATCAAAAAGGAAAGTTAGATGTAAGAACTAATGAACTTATAGAAAACGAGTGGAGTAAATGGGGTAGGCGTGATAGCTGCGATATAAAAGGGGTTCTATGTTTTAGTGAAGTTGAAAGATTAGCTGTTAGATCAATGGTAGAAAGCGGTGAATGTTTTATAAGGATGCATAAAAAAAGATATGGAAGATCTAAAGTACCTTTTGCATTAGAAGTTATAGAAGCTGATATGTTAGATCAAGATTATCAGGGTGTTAAAAAAAATCAAAAGAATACATGGCGTTTAGGTATTGAATTAACACCTGAAGGCAGAGCTATAAATTATGCATTTTTAACAAAACACCCTGCAGATAATTTTTATTCAGCACCAACAGGACAAAAACAACACATTATTGTACCAGCAAAAGAGGTATTTCATATATTTATGCCTTTAAGACCGTCACAACATAGAGGCATACCTTGGCTGGCTAGTGCAATTACAAATTTACATCAGTTAGAAGGATTTATTGAAAGTCAAGTTATAAGAGCTAGGGCAAGTTCTGCACTTATGGGTTTTATCAGTAATTCAGAAGGTGAAATAGATGCAGGTGGTGAAGTATTCCAAAATGAAAGGGTTAAAAGCTTTCAGCCAGGGGTATTTCATTATTTAAATCAAGGTGAAGAAGTTACAATTCCTAATATTGATGCATCATCTGGGGATTTTGAACCATTTATAAGAGCTATCTTAAGAAGTACTGCAAGCGGTGTAGGTTGTAGTTATGAAGCAATAAGTTCTGACTATTCACAAAGTAATTACAGTTCATCTAGGTTATCTCTTTTACAAGATCGTGATAACTGGCGGACAATACAGCAAATGTTAAAACAAAATTTCTACCAGCCTTTATATGAAGCATGGTTAGAGATGGCTGTTCTTAGTGGCGCATTAAATTTACCGCAATATGCAACAATGCCTGAAATGTATGAAAAAATAAGATGGGTTTGTAGGGGATATAGTTATGTTGATCCACAAAAAGAAATTGCAGCGCAAAAAGACGCCGTGCGGTCTGGTTTTAAAACACTTGCAGACTGCATAAATGAAAATGGTGGCGATATTGATGAATTATTAGTTGCAAGACAAGACGAATTAGCACGACTTGATGAAATGTCTATTATTACTGATACAGATCCAAGTGCAACTAATAAATCAGGTGGATCACAATTTAAACCAATGAATACTGTTGATCCTTTTGGCGATACACCTAGACCATCAGGTGAAATGGCAGAAGATGTAGGAGACGAATCTAGTGGCAACTATTAACGGTACTGAAATAGACCTTATGCCTACAGCGGGTATGAGAGAAGAGGCGCAAAGATATAAAGATTGGAAAGCAGAAGGTAGAGGTGGAGGTACAGAAGTAGCTGCTAGAAGAGCTAATCAAATACTTAGTGGTAATGAATTAGCACCTGATGTAGTAGTTGCTATGTCAGCATGGTTTGCTAGGCATTTATCAGATAAAGATGGTCAAGGCTTTACGCCTAATGAGGAAGGTTATCCAAGTAGAGGTAGAGTAGCGTGGGCTGCATGGGGAGGTGACGCAGGTAAAAGTTTTTCTGACAGAAAATCGGCTAAGATAAAAGAATTAAGATCATCTGAAACTATGGCTAAAACAAAAAGAGCTAAAACAAAAAGAGCAGAACCTGATGAACTAAGTGTAGGCGATTCAGTTAGATGGAACGCATCAGGAGGTATTGCAAGAGGTGTTATTACTTCTATAGAACGTGATGGGACTATTAATGTACCTAATTCAGATTTTGAAATTACAGGAACCGAGGACGATCCAGCAGCCTTAATTACTGTTTATAGAGAAGTTGATGGTGACTTTGAAGAAACAGATGTACAGGTAGGTCACAAGTTCAGCACATTAACAAAGATTGATTCATTAAGAAGTGTTACAACCTTATATAAAAGAAGTGGTGAAACTTCTTTCGAGACTGTAGAGGATCGTACATACTCAATACCATTTAGTTCTGAATTTCCAGTTCAAAGATCATTTGGTACAGAAATACTTAGTCATGAAGAGGGATCTATAGACTTTAGTAGGTTAAATGGTGGAGTTGCGCCAGTTCTTTGGAATCATGATATGGATCAGCTAATTGGTATTGTACGCAGCGCATATTTAGATTCTTCAAAAGAAAAGAAAAAAGGTAGGGCAGTTATTGAATTAAGTAGAAATCCTAAAGCGCAAGAGATAAAAAGAGATATTGACGATGGAATTATAAGGTCAATTAGCGTTGGTTATGGGATAACAGAGATGGAAGAGCAAGAATTAGAAGGTTCTAACGGTGCGGAGTCTGTTTTTATCGCAAAACGCTGGTTTCCGTACGAAATTAGCTTGGTTAGTTCGCCAGCAGACGCTACCACTACATTTGGGAGGTCACTAATTGAACCTAACACTATGCCTAGTGTTGAGAAATCCGATATAGTAGAAGATAAGCGTATCATTACGCACAATGAAAACTCAAAAAAGGAAATTATGTCCACTAATCAAGAAATTGAAGTAGTGCGTAGTGAAGCAGAAAAATCTGCTACATCAAAAGAACGTACTAGAATCTCTCAAATCAATGCAACATGCGCTAGACATGGCTTTGATGATTTAGCAGAACAAATGGTTGCTAATGGTGCATCAGTTGATGCATGCAGAGAAGCAATCTTAGAAAGAATTAATGCAAAGCCTGTTGAAACTGTTAAGCCAGTTGAAGAGCAGCTTTCTAAAAAAGAAAGACAGTATCTAGCTAAAGACTATAAAGTATCTGCATTATTAAGAGGTGCTATTACTGGCGATTGGTCATCTTATGGTGCTGGTTTTGCTAAAGAGATACACGAAGAACTAAGCAGAAATGCACAGTCTAACCAAAATAACGGTGGGTTTTTTGTACCATTCTCAGCATTAAGAGCTACTTACAATACAGCGACAGCTAACCAAGGTGGTAACTTAGTTCCTACAGATCTAAGAGGTGATGACTTCATTGAGGAGTTGAGAGCATCTAGTAAGATGGTGGAACTCGGAACTACTGTCTTAACTGGACTTACAGGAGATGTAGCAATACCTAGAGCTAGTGGAGTTGCTTCCAGCGCATATTTAAGTTCAGAAACTGCAAGTATTTCACAGAGTGAAGGTACGTTTGATCAAATTTCAATGACACCAAAAACTTTAGCGAGTTTTTCTAAATTCTCTAGGAATATGGTGATACAGGCTACAGGCGGTATTGAAAATATCGTTAGAGCGCAGTTACAAAGAGGTATTACTGTAGGATTAGATTCAGGTATTATTTCAGGTTCAGGTAGTTCAGGACAGCCTACAGGTATTCTTAACCAATCTGGTATTAACTCAGTTGCGATTGGAACTAATGGGGGTGCAATTACTTTAGATAAGATTGTAGATCTAGAAACTGCAATGATGGAGGACAATGCCGCTGTTAACCCTGATTCAGTTGCTTATGCTACTAACGCTAAAGTGATGGGAGCTATTAAGAAGCTCAAGACATCAGGTGGTGAGTACATTGTAAATAACAACCTTATGGCAATTGGTAGAGGTGAAACACCTTTAGCTGTTAACGGTTATCCAATCGCTATGACAAACAATGTACCTTCTAACCTTACAAAAGGTAGTTCATCAGGTGTTTGTTCAGCCTTAATTCTTGCAGACTTCACACAGGTAGTCTTAGGAATCTTTGGCGGCGGGGTCGAAATTTCTGTAGGTGAATCTGGGGATGACTTTCAGAAAAATCTAACCAGCGTAAAAGCAGTTGTTGCTTTTGACGTAGCACTACAACATGCAGAATCAGTTGCTGCAATAGTTGATATTACAACATAGTAAACCAGCTATAATAAGGGGGCGTAATGCCCCTTTTTTTTATATGAAAATAAAAGTATTAAAAGCAGTAGCAGTTTCTGGTAAGCATCTAGAAAAAGGAAAGACTTATGAGGTATCTGATTATGACGGTCAGTTTCTTATAGATAGAGGAAAAGCAACAGAAGCAAAAACATTAACAAAATCAAAAAAATCATCTAAATAATGCCTTTTACAGAAGATACAACAACACTAGCAGTATATTTAAATGATTTTGGTGTTTCTTGTACATCTGGCGGTACTACAGGATTAGGAATATTAGAACAGCCTGATCAGATACTTGCAGGGGATATGATAATAAGTACAGAGTATGAATTAACAGCAAAAACCTCTGATTTTGGAAATTTATTATCTGGCGCAAGTATTACAGTAGATGGAACAGCATTTACAGTAAGAGATACAAAAAAAGAAAATGATGGTGTATTTTGTAGATTAAGTTTAACTAAAAATTAATGACTACTAAAAGGGAAACTATATTAGCAAGAATAGCAACTGTATTAGCAGGTACTACTGGGGTTTCTGATCGTATTTTTAGGGGTAGAACAACTGCATTTGCAAGAAGTGAAACACCATCTATAGTTATTGAACCTCAGAATGATGTAGTACAACAAGAAACATCATTAGCTACACTAGATCATACTCTTACAGTAGTTATTAGTGTTGTTGTAAGAAGTGCTACACCATATCCTACTGCTGATCCTGTAATAGAATCATTACACTCTAGACTAATGGCAGATTTAACATTAAATGGTAATGCTATAGATGTAAAACCTACAGATACAAGTTTTCAATATATTGATGGCGATCAGTCAGGTGGTATATTTGGTTGCGAGTATGATATAAGATATAGGACAAATGTTGATGATTTGACGCAATGATAGTTACATTCTTCTTATAAGGGTTTATGATATGTACATAGTGCTATTTAGTAATTAGGACAATGCCAAAGCTTCATAGAAAAAGATCATTACTAGTTAAAGCGGAAAGCAGCTACGGATCGTCAAGCAACCCTTCAGGAAGTGCAAATTATTTAGAAGTAGTTGATCTAGAAATTACACCACTAGAAAGCGATGAGGTAGAACAGGAAACAATTAGGCCATATGTCGGAAACTACCCCGTCTTGTTAAGTAACACTAGGGTCAGTTTAAGTTTTTCAGTTTACATGGTAGGTTCTGGGAGTAGTGGTGTTGCGCCAAAATATGATCCTGTACTAAAGGCATGTGGTCTATCTGCGAATGTTGTTAGCTCTACATCTGTTACTTATACACCTGCTTCATTAGCAACACAAGATTCTTGTACATTTTTTGTTAACTATGATGGTGTAAGACATGTAATTTTGGGCGCAAGAGGTAGCTTTTCAATTAGTTGCGCTGTTAATGAAATACCTATGATAAATTTTGAAATGCAAGGAATAAAATCTACAATTACAGATACTGCACTACCAACCGTTACAAAATCAAATCAAGCAGAACCAGTAATATTTAAAAATGGCAATACAACAGGTTTTGAAATATTTGGCTTTGCAGCTGCATTACAATCATGGGAACTAGATTTTGCTAATGAAGTTATTTATAGAGAACTTGTAGGCGGTACAAAAGAAGCACTAATTACTGATAGAAGGCCATCAGGAACTATGGTTGTAGAAATGCCTACGCTTGCTTCTAAAAACTTTTTCTCACTAGCAGAAGGTACAGCAACAGGGGGTAATTTATATCAACATTCAGGTGGTGCGGGTAATATTGTTAATATTAGTTGTCCACAAACTGATTTAGGACAGCCAACATATGAAGAATCAGACGGAATTACTATGTTGAATTTACCGTTTTACGCTACACCAACAGCAGCGGGTAATGATGAATTTTCTTTAGCCTATACATAGTTGTCAAGTCGTAGAAAAGGGTTTACCCTAGAAGAGATTATATAATTTTTATGTTTATTTTAAAAAAGGAGGCAACTTTTACGCATCCTATAAAATTTTATACACCTGCTGATGGTGGTACACAAAAGGAAGAAACTTTTGACGCTGTATTTAAAATTCTCCCACAATCAAGAATTAATGAAATAGGAGCGCAAGCACAAAAAAAAGAAAAAGAACTTAAAGAAGGTATTATTGATGGCACAGATATAAGTGATTTACAAATAGCAGATGAGATATTAGTAGGGTGGGAAGGCATAACTAATGGAAATGAGCCTGTTGTATTTACAAAATCTACAAAAAAACAGGTATTAGATATAGCTGGTCTAGCTAATGTATTAGTTACTGAATACTTAAAAATTGTTGCACAACAAAAAGTAAAAAACTAGAAGGGGCTGCATTGTATTGGTGCGGTGATCGTATTATTGATGAAACTGCAAAAGATGATGCCGTACTATTCGATCAGCCCATAGAAAAAAAAGAAGAAGAAAGAATATTTGAGGTACTACCTTCTAACTGGCAATCAATAAAAATATTTCTTGATATACAAACTCAATGGAGAATAGACCAAGGTGTTATTTTTGGTCTTGATTACAACGCAGTAGCATTTATTTTTAAATTAAAAAAGAAAAAAATCAAGAAACCTTTAGATATACTTGCTGACTTACAGGTATTAGAGGCTAAAATAGTAGAAACATTAAATAAAGATAATAAATAATGGATCTATCTACCTCTTATACGATAAAAGCACAGGTACAGGGTCAAAACCAAATTGGTGGTTTAGAAAAGGGTTTAGATAAATTAAAAACTTCATCTAATAATGCTGCTGGCGCAATGAATAAACTTAAAGGTGCAGCTAGTCAGGCATTTGGAGCATTAAAAGCATTAGCACCTGCTATAGGTATTGCTGGTATGGGTAAATTAGTAAATGATACTCTTACTTTAGGTGATGAACTTGGTAAATTGAATGAGCAAACTGGTATTACAGTACCTACACTAGACAGACTTAGGCAAGCTGCTGATTTAGCTGGTGTTGATTTTAAAAAAGTATCGAAATCTTTTGGAATATTTGCAGAAAATATGATGGATTTTACAAGAGATAAAGGTATGGCATTTGATGCATTAGAACAACTAAATATAAACCCTAATTTTATAAATCAGAATGGTGTAGAACAACTAAAAGAAATTGATGATTTAATATTTGAAGTTGCTGAAGCACTTTATAATCTTCCATCTGGTTCTACATTAGAACAAATAGATTTAGCTAAAACAATATTTGGAGGTCAAGGCATGAAAATGATACCGCTTCTTAATATGGGTAAAGACGCAATTATGGGGTTAGATACTGCTTTCACAGATGATTTTGCAGACAGAATAGAAGCCTTTAATGACAGTATGGCTCAAATGGGAGAAAAATTTAATTTTCTAAAATTTTCATTAACAGAAGCATTATTACCTGCATTAGAACTTTTTGTAGATGGGATAACAAAAGCTGCTGAATTTTTAAAAGGCTTACCTAAACCTGTACAAGCAATAGTAATTGGATTTACGTTATTAACGCCCGCAATTGTTGCAATAATACCATTATTTGCAGCTATGGTTGTTTCAATCAAAGCTATAGCCGCTGTAAAATTTGGTGCGATTCTTGCTGGAATAATACCCGCTGTTACTGCACTTGCAGTACCTTTTGCACCTTTTTTAGTTAAGGGTGCTATTGTTGTTGGTATTATTGCTTTAGGTAAATTAATAGGCACTCTTGCAGGTCATGTATTTGTATCTAGAGACAAAATAGGTGAAGGAATAAATGCTATTAAAGATTTTTTCTCTGCATTTAAAGAAGGTGTTGTACTCATGTTTCAAGCTATAGGTGATGCAATAAAAAAACCTTTTATAACCTATGCAGATTTTGTTAAGGGTGTATTTACAAACGCTGTAAATGGTATAAAAAGCGCATTTCAAGCAATACCAAATGCAGTTAAAAGTGCTATAAGTGCAGCTACCGCCCCTCTAAGATCGTTTCTTAGTTTTATAAATAGAATTTTAGCTAAATTAGCAGCTTTAAGAAGGAGAAGAAGAAATAGTGGTGGTGGTTCAGGTAGTGGTTCAGGTAGTGGTTCAGGTAGTGGTACAAATATGGCTTTAGGAGGTATTGTTACAAGTCCTACACTTAGTTATTTAGGTGAAGCTGGTAGTGAATATGTAATTCCTGCTAGAAAAGCTGCACAGTTTTCAAAAAATTATTTAGCAGGTTATAGAGGATCAGCGGCAGTGCCTAGATTTGCTGAAGGAGGATATGTTGCACCAAATGTAAATATTACTACAGGCGCTGTTACACAAATGGATGGAACTAATTTTATTACAACAAAAGATTTAGCATCAGCGGTACAAAGTGGTATAAATCAAACAATAAATTTAATACAAGGTGACTTTAAGACTAGGAGGGCTTTGGGTTTATAATATGGCAAATTTTGACATTCTTACATTTTTAGAATATTACGCAGATAAATCTAGCGTTCTAAATAATTCTGGTAAAAGATTACCTACAAATGCATATCAAAATTTTTATCAATCTGCACAAAATTTAACAGCAGATTCAGATGCTGAACAAACTGTATCTTATGCATATTTAGCCTACGATGCGTCAGGTTTTTCATCTATGGAAGCTAGTAATATTACAAATTTAACTGTTAACATAGCTGCAACAGCGGCCATAATTGATTTAACTGATACTGCGATAGGTGGTGATAGACTTGTAATAGCTTCATTATATTTACAACCTATAGGTCAAGATACTTTAAGTAATTCAGCTAGTTTAGTATCAAGGTTTATAGGTACTATAGAAAATGCAAGCGTTACAGATACTACTGTTACATGGACAGTTAGCCCTGCAATATCAAAACAAAAAGCACAAGTACCTTCAAGGCGTATTAGTAGCGATATTTTAGGGAGGTTTGTCACGCTATGAGTAAAATTTTTGCACAAAATATAAAGTGTATTTTAGAGGATGGCACAGAGCTAGAAAATGTTACAGGATTAGTTATCGATAATAAAAGAGCATATAAAGCAGAAGATGGTACTTTTTTAAAAGGTACAAAAAAATTTAAAAAAGCAATATATGCTGATATTTTGGTTTCACCATTTGATTTTGATAAAATAATTTTCCTAGAGGATTATTAAATGGGTTACACCTTTATTAAAAATTTTAGTGCTTTCTCAGCACAATCACAAAGAAAATCTAATGTAGCAGATGATTCATTTGTATTAGATGAAAGTTTAGAAAATATAAAAAAACCAAATGCAGATTTAGATGTATCACAAAAAATAGCAAAAGCAGGTGAAACTGTACCTTTAGTATTTGGTAAAAGAGCTAATAATATAGGTGGTGTATGGTTGCAACCATCAATAATTAAAGCTGGTACACAATCATTTGTACAAAAGTTATTATTTGTAATTTCGCAAGGTGAGATTGTAAGTTCGCCTGAAAAATCTAAAGCATTTACTGGTCTAAATAAAATAGCTTTTACAAGTAATGCATCTTCTATTTCTCTTTCACATATTTACAATAGTGCAGCAACTTTAGCAGCTAACCTAAATTCATGTCCTATTAATAGCGCTGGTCTTTATTGTGGGAATGATATTTATACATATTTATCTGAATTACATAAACCAAGTGGAGATCATTTTGAAAAAAGCGCAGATTATGAAAAGGATTATTTAGGTTACAGAATGAAAACTTTTGGCACTGGCGATACTTCAAATATTGTTTTTTTTGTTACACGACAGGTTTTCGATGCGGAAACAGGTGCAAATGTTACTAATGCTTGGGCAACTTATACAGGGTATCCAGCAAATCAACAATTTTCAATTAATCAATCCTACAACAGTTCTACAGGTCGTTATCAAGGTAGAGCAGTTGGAACTGTTGAAAGTTTTTTTGGTTCTAATAATACATTATTAGCACCTTTATCGGGTTCAAATTTAGCTGCTTTAAAACAAGTTAGCGGAGGTAGAACTAAATTTGTTTTTAAATACACATTTGTTTCAATTACAAATCAACATGATACACAACTACCTGCTTCTACAGGAACATTAGATGGAGTACAAGGAGAATTTACTATAGGTACAAGTGCAACTATACAAAATACATCTAATAATAATTCATCCTTTGCTGATATTACATTTTTAGCTAGTAGCGGTAATTTATATGAAACGCCAGCTTCAGGTACATTTCCTACTACTACAAAACAAATATATATATTTTATGAACAAGGTGTAAAAGTAGATTTATATAGTGCAGGTTTATCAGGCTCTAGTTATACACAAGGGGCTAGTAATCAATTTATAGATTTAGCAATGCATTTATTTAAACTTTATAAAAAAATTGACGGCAATAATACAGCAAATATTGTTGCACCTGTAAAAATTAGTAATTTACAAGCTTTATCAACATTTTGTACAAATAATTCTTTTTTTTATAATGGTGTTATATCAAAAGCTGTTAATATAGTTGAGTTTATTTCTAAAATCTCCCCTTATTTTTTTCTTTCATTTTTATCTGTAGGCGGTAAATATGAATTTTCACCAATATTACCAATTAATAATAGTAATCAATTAGAAACAGGTGCAATATCTCCTGTAATGACTTTTACAGAAACAAATATAATACAAGAAACATTTAGTAAACAGTATTTATCAGTTGAAGAAAAACGAAATTTTGTTGCTAATTGTATATATACAAATTGTATTCCTACAGAGGTAGCAAGAAGAAAAACTGTAAGTGTAAAATTTACAACAACTGATTTAGATGCACCTACTGAACAGTTTGATATGAGTGATTTTTGTACAGATGCAAATCATGCAATACAATATGCAAAATACGAATTATCTAAAAGAAAACATACTACACATACTATTTCTTTTTCTACACCACTTATCACTACAAGTTTAATACCTACAAATATAATAAAATTACAGACTGTTAGAAATAATAGTGTTGGTGATAACAGAACTGAAATAGAATATTATCAAATTACAAGCATTTCTTATGATACTAACGGTGTGAGTAATATAGAAGCTTCACATTTTCCACTTAATAATAGTAATGTTTCACAAATAACGAATGAATTATTAACAGGGTCTTATACAGTTTTACAATGACAACTTTTCCAAGTATAGAACCAGAAACCAGATCACTTATATATGGGGACTACCCACAAAATGTACACGAGGGGAAAAGTGGGGGGGATGTAAGGTTTTTACTAGCTAATAAAAGAGTTGAACAAAGATTAACTATTACTTATGAATATTTAACAGAAACACAAGCACAAACATTATTAACACATTTTAATGACCAAAATGGCACTGTTGAACCCTTTGATTTATCTAGTGCTATTTGGCTTGGTTACTCAACACCGCCTGTAAGTAGTAGTAGTTATCAGTGGCGTTATGCTAGTCCTTTTCAAATTAGTATTTCTTCGCCTAATAGATATAGTACAAGTATAGAACTTATTACAGTACCTTTATAATGGCTACTTTTCCATCAATAATACCTACAACAAGATTATATACGCAGGGTGATTTTCCTAATGCTTTGCAAGCTACATCGAATGGAACTACAACAGGTTTTAGATTAGGTAATAGGCGTATAAATCAAACTTTACAGCTTTCATTTGATAATTTATCTGAAACAGATGTAAACACAATAAGAACGCATTATGACGGTCAGAATGGTAGTTTTGAATTTTTTTATCTTAGTGCAAGTACATGGAACGGTTACGCATCACCTCCTGTTGCTTTAGTTAGTGATTTTGCATGGCTTTATGCTTCACCGCCTGTAATTTCTGATGGTATAACAAGTAAATGGAATGTAGAAATAGAATTAAGGTCAGTTCCTATTGATATTGGGGATGTTGTATATGATGCGGGTGATTCGTCAACTACAGCGAGAAGTTATATATTAGATGCCTTAACAAGTAGTAATTTACCTGCTAGAACTAATATAATAGATTCAGGTACTTCTGCTTAGATAGAATGACGGTAACATTAACAGCATTACAAAAGCAAAGAAGAGATACAGCAAGTAATTGGAATAGTAATAATACTGTTTTATTAGCAGGTGAGTGGGGTATAGAATCAGACACAAAAAAATTTAAAATTGGTGATGGTACAACAGCATGGCAAAGTTTAGATTATGTACCTATTCCTGATGCAAATAGATTACTAACAGGAAATCTTACAGTTGGCGGTGATTTTCAAGTCAACGGTACGACTACAACTGTGAATACTAGTGTGTTAGATGTCGAGGATAAAAATATTACACTAGGAAAAGTATCAACACCCACAGACACAACAGCAGACGGTGGAGGTATCACACTAAAAGGCGCAACTGATAAGACATTTAATTGGATAGATTCTACAGATTCATGGACTTCATCAGAACATATTACCGCTAATGCACAAAAAGAAATGCGTTATGCAGACGCTGATTCATCTAATTATGTAGGATTTAAAGCACCTGCTACAGTATCTTCTAATGTTGTATGGACTTTACCTAATCAAGACGCTGCGGTAAACGGTTATGTATTAGCTAGTGATGGTTCAGGTAATTTATCATGGGTAGATGCTGGATCTAGTAGCAACCCTACTATTTCAGGTGATATTACATTACAAAATGATGGATTAATAAGAGGTTTTTCTACATTACAGGCAACTTATACAGGCTCTACAAAAGTACTTACAGTTACTGTTGCTAGTAAAACTGCAAACCATAGATATAACGGTACAGGATCTAGTAACGGTTATAAAATTAATGGATATGAAGCACCTTTTATAACACTTACCGCTGGTAGAACATACCGTTTTGATCAAGCAGATTCAAGTAATGCTAACCATCCATTAAGATTTTATTTAGAAGCAGATAAAACTACAGCATATACAACAGGCGTTACTACAAACGGTACAGCGGGTCAATCAGGTGCTTATACAGAAATTTCTGTTACTGATACAACACCATTAATACTTCATTATCAATGTTCAGCGCATGCATATATGGGAAATGCTGTTTCTAGTAACTCAAATGTAGTAAATTATAATGATTTATTAAATAAACCTACAATACCTTCTAATACTAATCAATTAACAAATGGCGCAGGTTTTATTGATGGTTCTGCATTAAACGCTAGTAATTTATCTTCTGGAACTATACCTGATGCTAGATTCCCTGCAACTTTACCAGCAATTAGCGGTGCAAATTTAACTAATTTACCTAATTCAGGTACATCTACAGCGGATTTATTAGATATTGCACTATCTTCTAACACAGGAGGAGGTTCAGCGTCTTTTAATGGTGTTGCTTATAGATTTAAATTAGTAACTAAAGGTACAAGTAATGCAGTAACACCTGCTAATGCTGAAATTTTAAGAGTATCAATAAATGGTGTAATGCAACAGCCTAATGATGGTACTGGTCAGGGTGATATGACAGACGGATATGTTGTTAGTGGAACTGATATTATTTTTGATTCACCGCCAGCTACAGGATCAACATATTTTATTATTACTATGGGTTCAGCGGTTTCTATTGGAAATTCAACAACATCTACATTAGCAGATGAAAGTAGTGATACAACCTGTTTTCCAGTTTTTGCTACAGGAGCTACAGGAGATTTAGCTCTAAAAACTGGTTCAAATTTTACTTTTAATGCTAGTAATGGACAAGTTACAGCAACATCGTATGCAGGTGACGGATCTAATCTAACAGGCGTTTCATCACAAGTTGCTGATGGTTGTATTACTGAAAATTCATTAACAATATCTAATAATTACACAATGACAACAAACAAGTCAGGAATAAGTGCAGGGGATATAATAATAGCAAGCGGTGTAACAGTTACTATTCCATCTGGATCACGTTATGTCATTGTATAAAATTTAAATTATGCCAATAGTATTAAATGGTGATGGTACAATAACAGGTTTAGCAGCGGGTGGCCTACCAAATAATTCTGTTTTAACCGCTGATATTGCAGATGATCAAGTTACAATAGCTAAATTAGCATCAACAGGTACAGCTTCTAATTCTACCTTTTTAAGAGGTGATGGTGCTTTTGCAGAAGCAGGGGGTGGTAAAGTGCTTCAATCTGTAACCGCAGAAACCAGTACACAAACAAGTTGTTTTAATTATATTGCTACATCTACTGGTTTAACCGCATCTATTACACCTTCATCAACATCGAGTAAAATTTTAGTAATAACAAGTTCTCATATTATGCTACAGGGTGATAATTATAGTACAAGTGGTAGGCAGATTTATGTTTGGTTAAGTAGGAATGGAGTAGCTGGCACAGGTGTAACACTACAACAAACAAGAGTAGGTACTGAGGAACCGTCAAATATTGGAAACTATAGTCCAAAATATCATTTATTGTTCCCTCTTTCATATTTAGATAGTCCTAATACAACTAGTTCAACTTCTTATGTAGTTTCATTTGCTAAATATAATAATAATGTTTGGATGTATGGTCAATATGGTGGCACTAGTAAAAGCACAATGACTCTTTTGGAGATAGCTGCATGAGTCAAATTAAGTTACTACATAGCGGTGGTAATGGTGTAATAATATCAGCACCTGATAGTAACCCTGCTTCTGATCGTACTCTTAAGTTACCTAGTGATGGTGATGGTACTATTCTCACAACAAATACATCTGTAGGTAAAATTCTTCAAGTTAAACAAGCTTTTAAAAATGATACAATGACAAGTACTAGCAGTAGTTTTGTAGATTTAGTTGGATTATCTGAAACAATAACAGTTGGATCAACAGGTGGGACTGCTAATAAAGTTTTAGTAATGTATAACATAAACTCATCAGGTGCAGGTCTAGTAAAAGATTTTAATATAGTTAGAGGTTCTACAAACATTGCTCAACCATCGGATACAAGTGTTGCTCGTTTTGCAACTCAATCAATGTTTGTTAATGCTAATCATTTTTTAAATCATGCCTTTACATTCTTAGATTCACCTACCGCTGGTACGCATACTTATAAAATACAATTTAGGGCAGATGGAGTTAATGTGGTAGCTATTAATAAATATTTTTCAGGTGCTTCAAATTATCATTCTGTTAGTTCATTAACTATAGCGGAGGTAGCAGCATGAGTAGATTAGTCACCAACGCAATAAGAAGCACCGCAGCATCTAGTGATGCTATGACAATAGATAGTGCTGGTAAACCTTCATTTCCAAACGGAGGTGTTGGTAAAATTCTTCAATTTAAACAAACAGTAAAAACTGACGTTGCAAGTAGAGGAGGAAGTAGTGGTCAAGATGCTTTTGCTGCAATATCAGGTTTATCGGTTAATATAACACCATCTGCAACTTCAAGTAAAATTCACGTAGTTGTCAACATCAAACAGGGTGTAACTAGTAGTGCTTGGGTTAGATATCAGTTACAAAGAGATAGCACAGCTATTTATTTAGGAGATACTGCAAGTGGAAAAACACCTGCAACAAATTTTACATATCTGGGGAATGATTATGGATTATCTACTGTTAGTGAAAACTTTTTAGATAGTCCTAATACAACATCACAAATAACTTATCAAGTTTATTGGGGTGTTAGAACTGATTCTGGAAAAATCGCGTATATTAATAGAACTGGATACGATCAAGGTGATTATGCAGCAAGAACAGCATCATCAATTACAGCAATAGAGGTAGCAGCATAATGGCTATCTTATATAATAAAAGAAAAAGGATTAAATTATGGCCTTAGATCATGAAGCAATTTATTTAGCATATAAAGATAAAGTATTTTCAATAGATGATTCTCTTGGTTGCTTCGACAAAGATGGCAAGCTTATTAGTGTTGATGATGCAAAAGTAAAAGAAGCAAGAGCAACTTTAAACGCACAAGAGGCTGCTTCATTATATCAACGTCAAAGAACAGGTGAAGCTGGTACAACAGATAGTATATATTTACCAATGTCTCAGCAATTAGATATGCAGTATTGGGACAGTGTAAATGGTACGACTACATGGAAAGATCATATAGCTGCCGTAAAAGCAAAATATCCCAAGCCTTAAAAAGGAGGTCTTTAAATGGGTTTAACAAAAGCACAATCTGAAGGTATTGCTAATGATGCGGTTGGTGCGGATCAACTTGCAAGTAATGCAGTTGTTAATGATTCTGTTGCAAGTAATGCAGCTATAAGTGGTAGTAAAATAGCTTCTGATTTTGGATCACAAAACGTAACTACAACAGGAACTATATCAGACAGTAAAGGTAATATAAGATCTATCCCTGCTAATGCACAAAGTGGGGCATATGTGGCTGTAGCCGCTGACGCTGGCAAAGCTATTTATATATCTACAGGTGGTGTTACTCTTAATAATTCAGTATTTTCTGCTAATGACGCAGTAACAATCATAAATAACAGTGGATCAAACCAAACAATAACTCAAGGTTCTGGATTAACTATTTATAATACATCTGACGCTGCTACAGGAAACAGAACTTTAGCTGGTAGAGGAATGGCTACTGTATGGTTTGCCGCTGCTAATACAGCTTACATCTCAGGAGCAGGTTTGAGCTAATGCCTATTCAGCAAATGTTGTTGGGTGCTGGGGGTGCTAGTGCGGTAGAATATGCCGCATCTAATAACCAAACAAATATTGGCCTTTCTAGTGTATTTGGTTCTGATTGGTCTGCGGATGTTGCAAAAATATATACTGTGGCTAGTGGAATAAATGTTGGTGGTACTGGTGGTACAGCGGCCATAACTGCTAACTCTGGTATGGGTGGCACATTAGAAATAGTCGTTGGTGGCACTGTTACTGGTACAGGTGGAAGTGCTGGTGCTGGTGGAGGTGGTGACAACTTAAATAATTATGTTAACCCTCATGTAAATACATTCCATTGGAATGACAGCTACCAAGGTCAAAATGGTAGTAATGGTGGTGATGGCGGACATGCAATATTAATACAATCAAATAACGTAACTGTTGCAAACTCTGGCACTATTTCTGGCGGGGGTGGTGGTGGTGCGGGTGGTGGTGGCTCTGCTGCTGCTTATTACGGTGTTCACCAAAAAGCAACTCAAGGCGGTGATGGAGGTGACGGTGGCAATGGTGCTGGCTGGAACCAATCTCAATCTAATGGTGCGGGTGGTGCAAGTAATATTGGATATTATGGTGGTACAGCTGGCTCTGGCGGTAATGGCGGTACTTTAGGAAACGCAGGTGGTAATGGTGGTAATGGCTGGAACTACAACCGTAACCAATATAGTAGTGCTTATTACGTTGGAACTGGCGGGGGTGGCGGGAGTGGCGGTTCCGCTGGTAATGCAGTAACCCTTGCTAGTGGTATAAGTTACACAAAAACAGGAAGTGGTACATTTAACGGCTCAAGTTAAATTTAATAATGATTTTTAACTTTATAAAAAAGCTAATTAAATATTATGTAGATAAATTAATTCATTGGTTGCGTATGCGAAGATTTAACTTAGAGCTAGATAATAATATAAAAAAATATCACGAAGAATTAGATAATAAAATAAAAAAACCAAAGATTATAGAAACTGGTAAATTTGGAGAAGAAGGCTGGTCTATTTCTATAGGAGATGTAAAAGATGGAGATTGAATTACCACATCTACCAGACACAAATAATATTCTTAACCCTCCTAAAACAATTTTTTATCCCCCAATTGTGGAAGAACCTTATCTAGATCCAATTCTTCTTCCAAGTTTGGAGCAAGTTCAGTCGGGACTTCAGGAAGGCTCGGAATCTTCTGTTGAAGAAGAAAAATCATCTTCAGAGGGGATAGAGTCGCAACTAAAACAAGAAATAATACCGCAGAACCTGCAAGCACCCAAAGAAACTTTATCATCTGAATCTGTAGCTACATTTAATTTACCGTTTTTTGGTGAAATGCCAATACCCGCCCCTGAAGTTATCGCATCAAGTGTTATAGCTGCTGGAACTGCAAGCGTTGTGAGCGTAGCAGGGGGGATTGCTGGACAGGCTGTATTAAATCAAATAAAGAAAATATTAAAAAAAATATTTACTAAAATTCTTAAAAAAGAAGTCGCAAATGTAAATGAAAAAATGACAAACAAAAAAGATAAGGTATGATAACTAATACAAAGGAAACCCTCATCAAGCTTGGAGAAAAACCAAGCCTCTGAAATAGTGGAAAATCCTTTGTACAAACACAAGTAGCTAGAGTTTACATACCTGTACTATGTGGTGTCTAAACTAGCTACTAATATTAAGTTTGTACTTGCAATAAATTAGGGTTAACCACATACTATAAATAAGAGTTACTTTACTTGCTTAAAATGTCTTTTGAAGAAGAATTAGAAGCTATAGAAAGAGAAGAGTGGTTAGCACATTTTGAAGATCCACAAATATTATGGGTAACAAAAATATATCTTGATTGGCTTGTACAATTACCTGATAATTATGTACCAAGAAAATATATAGAAATTAAATTTTTTTTATGAAAGCACAACCAGAACAATTATTAAAACAAATTAAAGAAGGACAAATGCAAATTAAGGCATATCAGGCTATTGTTGATGCTAAAAAAGAACTTTTAGAACAATATTTTGAAAGTGGATTAATAATGTCTAGATTTGAAATTGATGGTATAAAGGCTACTAGAAGAAGAAAACCTGAAAAATGGCAATATACAGAAGAATTAAATAAATATAAAAAAGAAATAAATAATGCTATTGAAGATCGTGAACAGCAAGAAAGAGAAGAAGGATTAGCTACTAAAATAGATACAGGTAGTTCATGGGTTGTTAGATGAAAACATCAGAACGTGTATTAAATGCATTACAGCGTATAAAAGAGTTGCTTATGTTAGTTTCTGATTGGTCAAAAAAAACTAAAGAAGAAGATAGACTTAACAAAGAATTTAAGGAAGCAAAACAAAAAATAATAGATGATTTATATTTAAAATTAGGTGCTTTAAGTGATCGTTATATGTTTAACCATAAATCAGAATTTGTAACAAGAGAATATTTAATAGAATATGAGCTACTTAAAAAACAAATAAAAGAATTAGAAAAATGAACCCGCAGAAGAATAAAGGGGATAGGGCAGAAAGAGAAGCATGTATATATTTAACAGCATCTACTGGTTATATAGTTGAGCGAAGATTTGGCGCAGGTCAGGACAAAGATAAAGGGGATCTCACAGGCATACCAGATACAGTTCTACAAGTATGCGACTATAAGAACAAAAGCGAGGCAGTATTAAAAAAACCTAGAGAGGCAGAACAAC
>VTLG01000912.1_pt1 | contig 25252 bp, 23 predicted proteins | sample 4694571 | NCBI WGS metagenome assembly VTLG01 (sample SAMN12604809, study PRJNA352737) | marine metagenome | biome: ENVO:00000447; feature: ENVO:00000209|ENVO:00000569|ENVO:01000036; material: ENVO:00002151; isolation source: viral sequences binned using virsorter ...
CCCCCCACCACCAGTACCACCACCTCCACCGCCTATGCCGGTAATACCTCCTCCAGTCATACCTCCTGTAACACCATCTCCTTTACAGATAACAGGACAAGGAGACTTAGAAGAAGGTGATGCTACAAGTGGTAAGGTTAAGACAGAAGACTCTAGAGCTGAAGAGAAATCGGAGAAGAAAAAACTAGGTACAGCTCAGCTAGCCGCACCTGATCCAGATGAGGAAGCTGTTCCTGGTGAAGCAACTACGAGAGGATCATTGAATATAGGTACAGCTGCTCCACCACCTGGTCCTAAAAAGGGTGAGAAAAAAGCACCAAAAGCTTCATTAAATATACAATCATAAATTAAATGGAATCTGCAAGAGCACGTTATGATCAATTAACAAGCACACGCTCTGCATTTCTTGATATTGCACTTGAATGTGCTAAGCTAACTATACCTACTTTACTTATTAGTGAAGAAACAACTGTTCCTTACAGTAGGTTTAGCACACCTTGGCAATCAGTCGGTGCAAAAGGTGTTGTGACTCTAGCCTCTAAACTTATGCTAGGGTTGCTACCACCTTCTACTACCTTTTTTAAACTTCAAGTAGATGCTTCCAAGTTAGGGGTTGAGATACCACCAGAACAGAAGAGTGAATTAGACTTAAGCTTTGCTAAAGTTGAACGTATGATTATGGAAGCTATTGCAGCTTCAACTGATCGGGTTCAGATTTTCTCAGCTATCAAACATCTTGTAGTCACAGGTAATGCTCTCCTTTACATGGGTAAAGAGGGTATGAAAATGTACCCACTTAATAGGTATGTAGTAGAAAGAGATGGAAACGGTAATGTTACTGAAATTGTAACCCGTGAGAAAGTAAGCCGAAAGATACTTGGCGAAGAGTTTAACCTACCTCCCAAACTCGATGTAGTTGATGACGACACAGGAGGACGCGACAAGGATGTAGATGTCTACACCTGTGTCAAGAAAAATAAAAAGGGAGGTTGGACTTGGTTCCAAGAATCTGAAGGTAGAGTTATCCCAGATACTGATGGTAAGGCGCCTAAAGATAAGAGCCCTTGGTTACCATTAAGATTTGTTACTGTAGACGGTGAGGACTATGGAAGATCTAGAGTTGAAGAATTCTTAGGTGATCTCAAATCATTAGAAGCATTGATGCAAGCCCTTGTTGAAGGGAGCGCAGCTGCAGCTAAAGTAGTCTTCACAGTATCCCCATCTTCTACTACGAAACCTAGTTCACTAGCTAACGCAGCTAATGGTGCTATCATACAAGGAAGGAAGGATGATATAGGAGTTGTTCAAGTAGCTAAACAAGCAGACTTCAAGACTGCATTTGAAATGGCTCAAGTATTAGAGAAAAGAATACTAGAAGCATTCCTAGTCTTGAATGTACGTCAAAGTGAACGTACTACAGCCGAAGAAGTTCGGATGACTCAGATGGAATTAGAACAACAGTTAGGAGGACTCTTCAGTTTACTAACCACAGAATTCTTGATTCCATATTTGAATCGTAAGATGCATAGCTTACAAGTAGCTAAAAAGATACCGCCTATTCCTAGAGATTTAGTTCATCCAGTTATCGTAGCTGGTATCAACGCATTAGGTAGAGGTCAGGATCGTCAAGCATTAGTTGAATTTATAACTACTATCGCTCAGACGCTAGGCCCACAGGCTTTGATGCAATACATGAATCCTGATGAAGCTATTAAGCGCTTGGCTGCTTCTCAAGGTATTGACTACCTTAATCTTATTAAGAGTGTCCAAGAACGTGAGCAAGAACAGCAACAACAACAGCAACAAATGGCACAACAACAGTTAGTATCTCAAGCTGGTCAGCTAGCTCACTCACCTATAATGGACCCACAGAAAAACCCACAAGCAGTTGAAGGTCTACAAGCTGCGTTCCAACAAGCCCAGGACGCAGGTCAAGTACCTGAAATGCCTCAACAACCACAACAACCTGTTCCCGCATAAACTATGGCAAACACAATAACTTATGATCCATCTGATGATCCTCAAGCAGTAGCTGAAAGAGAAGCTACTGATACCGAGAATCTAAAAATAGGTGAAGACTTAGCAAGAGAACAACAGGAATTACTTGCTGGTAAGTATAAAAACGCTGAAGAACTAGAGAAAGCTTACATAGAACTTCAGCAAAAGATGGGTAAAGGTGATGAAGCCGCACCCGAAGAAAAGAAAGAAGGCTTACAAGAAGGTCAGGTATTAGCTTATAATGCTGACGGTGGTGTTAACTATGAGACTGTTCAAGAGCTTTATGGTGAGCAAATTAGTACTGTTATGGAGAAAAGTGGTGTAGATCCATTTAAAATGGCTACCCACTTTAATGAGAATAACGGTCAGCTATCACCGGAGATGACTAAACAGTTAATCGACGCTGGATTCCCTGAAGATTCAGTCGATGCTTACCTTAAAGGCCAGGCAATTAAAATGGGGTTCGCTTCAGAACCAGATTTCATAAGCCAGACAGATGTTAATGAACTTCAAAACTTAGCTGGAGGTAAGAAAGCTTATGAAAATTTAACTTCATGGGCTCAGGAGAATCTACCTCAAGAAGAAATACAAGCTTTCGATGAAGTCATTAATACAGGTAACAAAGCTGCTGTACGCTTTGCTGTTAGAGCGTTAAATGCTCAATACGAAGATGCAGTAGGTAAGCAACCTGCCTTAGTTACAGGTAAAAATTCAACTAAAGGAGATAAGTACCGCAGTATGGCTGAGGTTGTTCGTGACATGAGCGATCCTAAATACGAACAGGATGAAGCTTATCGGTTTGATGTAATGCAAAAACTAGAACGATCTAACCTAAAGGTATAATACTATGTGCTTTTTAAATCCCGCCGCTGAGAATACTACAAAAATAAAAATTAAAAACAGACTTGGAGACGAAACAAGTAACCAAGGTCAGCAACAAGACAACCAAGCTCAGGTTAATCAAGCTGTAGCAGATGCTTTGGCACAGCAACAGCAAGAAAAAGAGAACAACGAACGACCTGAAGAAGAAGCACCTGCTCCTGCACCTGCAGGTTCTCCCGCACCAGCTCCAGCACCTGCTGAAGAGCCACCTCCTGAGGAAGAAACACCTACTGAAGAAACACCAACTGATCCAGATGCAGGTCAAGATACTGCTGATGCACAACAAGATACTGGTGATGTAGCTGATACTACTGCTGAAGATCAAGGTGGTGCAGATCAAAGTGGTGAAGAAGAGTTAGTTCTCGTAGGCTATGACCAAGATGGTAATCCTGTTTATGAGCCTAAGAAGAACCAGAATGGTGGAGGAGATGCTGGCGGCGGTGGCGGCCAAGGAACAGCTGGTGGTACTGCTTAAGTGACACCCCGTTATAGATTTCTTAGCGGTAACAAGAAAAAGAAAAAGAAAAAATCCAAGGCTGATAAGCCTAAGAAAACTCATTACAACAACTAATTATGACTGCACAAGCTGCAATTACAGAAGCACAAGCATTATGCCGTGCGCAAGCAGGTCCAGTACCTAATGATATTGCCGACGCGTTTGTCGCTAAATGGAAGATACGTCCAGAGGAGGCTGCTGTAGCAACTGCAACTAAAGAGAAGAAGGCTGAGTGATGCCTGTAGTGAACGGTAAACATTACGCTTACACCCCAGCAGGCAAAGCAGCTGCTAAAAAAGCAGCAAAGAAAAAACAACCAAAGAAAAAATGACCAAGCTGAGAGATTTCAGCGATCCAGAATTCAGAGCTTATCAAGAATTTGTTGAAGTTACACACGGCCGGATGGCAATGTTCGGCTTTGTAGCAGCCTGTATATCCTACGGGGTAACAGGCCAGATAATTCCTGGTATATTCTGATGACCGACGGACCGCAGTGGAAGCCTTACATAATTTTTAAGTCAGCACTACACCCCTACATATGTCAACTTATAGTTCATCTTCATGAACACTTAAGCTATTCTGAAGGTGGTGTGCTGACTAAAAAAGCAAAAGCAACTGGTAAAGCTGATTACAATAAAGCCCACAGGCATGTAAAACTACAAGGGTCTGAGATAGAATGGGTGAACTCTTTACTAGTTGGTTATACTAGGCTTGCCAACCACAAAACCTTTAACTACAATTTAACGGATGTTGATAAGGAACGGTTACAGTTCTCTAAATATGAGAAAGGTATGTTCTTTAATGATCATATGGACTACGATGGAGATCCTAGTACTTCTGCTCATACAAGAAAACTTAGCGTAACTGTTCAGTTATCAGATCCTTCTACTTACACTGGTGGTGATTTAATAATTGACCACTGTGAAAATGGCCCATTTACTTGCCCAAAAGATATAGGAACTGTTATCGTCTTTGATAGCAGATGGTTCCATAAAGTAACACCTGTGAAATCTGGCTTTAGATATTCACTAGTTAAATGGGTGCATGGAGATACACCTTTAAGATGATTAAACGTGCCGACCCGAAACTTCGTCCTCGGCCATTAACCTAATTCTATTTATCTTAATGACCAAAGCAAACGTATTCCCTAAAGAGCCACAGATTGAGGTTATCACACCTCCTACTCGTGAGGAATATTTTCAAAACGCTGAACGTGTAAACGGCTGGCTTGCAATGATTGGATTCAATGCAGCTGTAGGCGCTTACCTGTTCACCGGACAAATCGTACCTGGAATACTCTAGGTCGTACACGCCGCGTCCGTTCATCCTTCTTAGGAAGGACGCATGTCAATCACATCATGGAACGGGGGTGTGGTATCAAGGAGAATTACAATGCAAACAAAAAAGCAAGTAACCCTGAAGTATCGCGGCGTGCCTTATACAAGAACACGTTAAATCCTACTTACACAAATGAAAAAACTAGCCCTAGCATTCGCTTCCACCTTCATTGCAGGACCGGCTTTCGCCGGAGCCTACGTGAACGTGGAGAGCAACGCCAACTACACAGGTTCGGATTATGATAACCGTACTACTGACCTACACGTTGGCTATGAAGGAGGTAGTGATACCTTTGGATGGTATATCCAAGGTGGTCCTGCTATCGTAGCAGATAGTGATGACTCTGACACTGATAGCAGACTTTCAGGTAAGACTGGAGTGACTGTAAATGCTGGTGAAAACCTAGGTATTTACGGAGAGATCTCTGTACTAACACCTGAAGACGATGACGATGACAAGTCATGGGGAACTAAAGTTGGAGCCACCTATAGGTTCTAACTAAACCCTACGAACCTCATGGGTTTACTCATGGGGTTCATCCACTATACATTCATTAAATTTATTTATGTATTCACTGTTTGACTACTATTTTACACCTCCTACCAGAACAGTATATGTTGTATCGGAGGAGCAACTTGAAAAACTCAAACTTACCCAAAAGCAATCCGAAATTAAAGAAGTCAAAGTCCAACTACAGGAGCTTGAAAATGCGTACACTCGCAGAAAATCAGAGTTCGAGAATACTTTGGCCAGTCTTGAGGATGAGGTAAAGAAACTAGAACCAGCTAAAAAAGATGGATAAAGCTACACCTACCCCTTACAGTCATCAAGGTGAACCTGAAGTCGAAACTGAAAAGGTTGACGAAGATGATGATATGCCTCAATCCCTTGAGGAAGCTTTACTGGGAGAATGATTGGAACGGAGGCACCTCAGAGTCGGACCTCCTTTTCTTATGGCATGAGCCCGATACGTCGGATACCTCTTGCCGTCTAGACGGTGGGATAGACCACAAAAAACGATCGAAAAATTTTCCGGAAGAAGTAAACAATACAAAACTCTTAAAGGACAATGGCTAATACGCTAGTCACCGCCCTTGGTTATGCTAATAATACCAGTACCACTCCGTTGGCGCTGAACACAGCATACGATACCAAGTACGGGACTTATCTAAAGCTCTTCTCAGGAGAGCTGTTTAAGGGATTCCAGCACAACACTATTGCTAGGGATCTTGTTATGAAGCGTACGCTTAAGAACGGTAAGAGTCTCCAGTTCATCTACACAGGTCGCATGGGAAGTTCATACCATGTGCCAGGTGAACCAATCCTCGGTACAAACAATCCACCAGTTGCTGAGAAGACCATCGTTATGGATGACCTTCTCATTTCTAGTGCATTTGTTTATGACCTGGATGAGACACTTGCTCACTATGAGCTACGCGGTGAGATCGCCAAGAAGATTGGCTACGCTCTCGCTGAAAAATATGATAGACTGATCTTCAGAGCTATCACACGTGGTGCTCGTGCAGCACACCCCATCTCAGCTACTGGTAAGCTTGAGCCAGGTGGAGCTACTATTCAGGTAGGTTCCGGTACTGGTGCAGCTGCTGACGCTCTTGATGACGGAAAGCTTGTTACAGCCTTCTTTGAAGCTGCAGCAGTTCTAGATGAAAAAGGAGTAAGCTCTGACGGACGTGTTGCTGTTATATCGCCACGCCAATACTATTCACTAATTGAAAGCGTATCTTCTAATGCGTTGATCAACCGTGATATTCAAGGTACAGGACTACAGTCTGGTGAGGGAGTTATCTCCATTGCTGGAATCAAGATCCTTAAGTCCATGAACATCCCATTCCAGGGTAAGTATGGTACCGCTTCTACAATTGATAACCCAGGATCTTTCGTGGGTGCAACAATTGAAGACGGTGAACCATCAGTTCAAGGTATTAACAATGATTACGGTCCTGCAAACGGATTCGCTACATCATGTGGATTGATCTTCCAGAAAGAAGCTGCTGGTGTTGTTGAAGCAATTGGACCACAAGTTCAAGTTACGAGTGGTGACGTTTCTGTAATCTACCAGGGTGATGTGATCTTAGGTCGCCTTGCTATGGGTGCTGATTACTTGAACCCAGCTTCTTGTATTGAGCTACATACTACAAGCACAGCTCCGTCTGCGTTCTAAGTATATACCTTTTAACCAACATACATGGGGGACTTCGGTCCCCTTTTTTTTATTATTATGGCAACCCCTGCATACGCAACGTCCAGCGAATTGGATGCTGTTAACTCTATATTAATGAGTGTCGGTGAGTCACCTGTTAATACTTTAAACGTTCAAAGCCCCGAAGTGGTTATTGCACAGAAGACTCTCCAACAAGTAACCAGGGAGATTTTATCTGAAGGTTGGGTATTTAACACAGAAAAAGAAGTTGAATTCATCCCTGATACAAATGATCAAGTATTTCTATCTGATGCTATTTTACAGGTAGACTTAAACCGTTTCCATCATTTAGATACATATGACGTCATCCGTAAAGATGGCAAACTATATGACCGTTATCAACATAAAGACACATTTCCAGATGATGATATACTATACTTAGATGTAGTATGGATGTATTCATTTGACGATATACCACAACCTTTTAGAGATTTCATTACTACTAGAGCAACTAGACTTGCTTACTTAAGAATGGTCGGCGACCTACGTGCTGCAGAAGTACTTGGGAAACAAGAAGTGTTATCAAGAGCAAATGCTGTTGAGTATGACACTCGCCAAGCTGATTATAATGTATTTAGTGATGAAAGATTTAAGAAAGCTTACTCTAGCTTTAGACCACATCAAGCTCTTAGAAGATAATGGCAGCAATTAACCAACGTATTCCTAATTTCTTAGGAGGTGTTTCACAACAACCAGACTTTATTAAATTTCCAGGTCAGCTTAGAACCTGCCATAACGCACACCCTGATGTAACCTTTGGGTTACAAAAGCGACCACCTGGGGAATACGTCGGTAAGTTAGCTAATGCTGTAGATGGAGGACAGTGGTTTGATATCATCAGAGATAATGATGAAAAATATTTAGTACAAATTAGAACAGACTATCTTATATGGGATAATGACCATACATACTCTGTAGGAGATATATGCCACAATGACGGAGGTAAAATATATGTCTGTGATCAAGCTGGTTTATCTGCAGCTAGTGGCGGACCCACTGGTACAGGACAGAATATAACTGATAATAATTGTAGATGGGATTATAGTGAAAGTTTAACAGAAGGTGTTGTACGAGTATGGAATCTAGCTACAGGAGTAGAACAAGGTGTCGTCTTCTGTACAAATGGGCCACAAAATTTTGGCTACCTTTTAGGAGCAACAGATCCTCTTGGTAAACTGACTATAAATGATTATACAATTTTAGCTAATCCACAGAAAACAGTACGTGAAGCTGACGGCCTCAATGGTACAACTGCTCGTGTAACTCCAAGCGCAATCACACCCAACTATGGGTATCTTTCAATTGAAGAGATTGGTTATGATACTGAATACGTTGTAGCTCTCAACAATCCTAACCTTACAGCCACAACTAAATACAGAGCACAAGCTCTTAAAGTTGTTAAGCAAGGCACAACTTCCTCTACATTTGATGATAGCAATCCAGAAGCAGATCATGTAGGTGTAGAACATTTTAGAGGTACATCATCAGACGGAGTATGGGAAGATGTTGGATTTACTGTTACCGTTAATGCTACACATTATATTAATTCCTATACAGAACGAGATGCAGGTAACGATAACAAAACATTCACACCTGAATACAATACACAATACACAGCAAGTGTAGTATTAACTGAAACAGGTTTAGATGTAGGTAGTAACTGGGCTAATGCTTCTAAAACAATTACTCTCAATGGCCTTAGCTGGACTGTAACAATAACAAAAGCATCCTCCTTTCAATCTTATGATGAATCAGATGGTGCAGTTGTTAGAACAGTAAAGAACGTTAAAGAGGGTGTGATAAACCTTGACTATGTACTAGGAAATTTAAGGAATAAATTAATTTTAGCTTACGGTAATGGAGGAAGCTCAACAGTACAGGATGTAGGGTTGACAGCAGAGGTTATAGGAAACGGTATCTACTTTGAGACTGTTACTCCGTATAACAGTATAAGTGCTAAAGGAGGTGTGACAGGTAAGGCCATACAAGCCGTAACTACTGTTGCCCAGAATATATCAAGATTACCAGGACAATGTAGAGATGGGTATTTGGTTAAAGTAGCTAATACTGAAGATAGCTCATCTGATGATTACCATGTTAGATTTGAAGTAACTACTAACCTACCTGCCTGGGACAATAGTACTGCTTATACTGTTGGTAAGAGAGTAGTCAATGACCATCGAATATATGAGTGTGATACTAACGGTACATCACATGCTACTAGTGCTGGGCCTACAGGCACAGGTGCTAATATTAGTGATGGTACAACTCAATGGGATTTTGTAGGTAATTTAGTTGGTGCTGGTATATGGGAAGAGACAGTAGAGCCTGGTATAACAGCTGGTTTTGCTTATGAAACTATGCCTCATGCATTGATTAATTATAGAAATGGTAACTTTGCATGGACAACACTAGACCCTGACGCTACTCATCAAGATCTTGAAGACGGTAGTGGTAGTGTAGCAGGTAGATCCATGAACCCAACCACTAATGGTAGGGTCGCCCCAACTGCATGGGAAGGTACTAAAGTAGATAACTATTGGGTAGATAGAAAAGTAGGAGATACAGGTACTAATCCTTCTCCCACCTTTGTTAGTAGAAAGATAAGTAAATTATTTTTTGTACGTAATAGACTAGGAGTTATAGCAGGTGAGCAAGTAGTTATAAGTCAACCTGCTGACTATTTCAATTTCTTTGTAGGATCAGCAATAGCAGTAAGTGATGCCGATCCAATAGATTTAGCAGCATCTGATTTAAAACCAGCATTCCTAAACCATGTACTGCCTATTCAAAAAGGTGTTGTACTATTTAGTGAAGCTGCTCAGTTCATGTTATTTACTGAAGCTGAAGTGTTTGGACCAAGCACGGCCCAAATTAAAAAGATGGCTTCCTTTAACTGTAGTAAAGTAATAGCGCCAGTTGACACAGGAACTTCAATTATATTTGTAGAAGATAACACATCTTACGCTAAGGTGTTTGAGATGGTTATCACTACTGATAATGCCCCACCAAAAGTTGTAGAACAAACACGAGTCGTACCGGAGTACGTCCCAAATGATATTAACAACATTTGTAATTCTTCTAGTAGTGGTATTGTCACTCTTGGGAAAGTAGGTGATAGTAACCTCTATAGCTACAAACACTATGATCAAGGTAATGAAAGGAAGCAATCTGCTTGGTATTCCTGGGGAATAAAAGGTACTTTAGTACACCAACTTTATACAGGAGGTAATTATTTTACAGTTACAAAACAAGGTTCAGAGTGGATTATATCACGTTATGAACTTGTGGTATCCTCTGCTGCTGACCGTAGTTATACTATTGGGACAGGTACTGTAGGATCTCCTACTGATTACGCTAGACGATTTGAAGCCTGTCTAGATAATATGATAGATAAACATCAAGCTACAGAAACTTATAACTCTACTACTAAACAAACTACTATTACTTATCCTTATTCTGTTGCTGGTAATACAGATCTTCGATTAGTAGACTTAGCTGATGGTTATGTAAGGCATCCAGTTTCAATATCTGGTAGCACAGCAGTCTATGATAATGTAGATTTAACAAGTACAAACTACGCTTCAGGATATACATATACAATGGAAGCAGCTCTACCAACATATTACTATGCACTTGATCGTGGTGTGTATGATATTGAAGCTGATCTAAGAATACAAAGATATAATTTTGATTTAGGTGTCTCTGGTCCTATGGAATTTCATCTAACATCTCCTCAGATGGCAGATCATGTTCACTATGAATCAGGTATTATAGCTGATTTAAGTAATTTAAATGCTGTACCCTCACAATTAGAAAAAAATATAAGTATACCAATCTATAGAAAAAACCATAAATTTGATATGACCGTAAAGATTCCAGCCCCTTTTACCGCCACACTTATTTCTGCAAGTTGGGACGGTAATTTCTCCACCAAACGACATGTACGTAGATAGCGAATTCATTAAACCATGTACTCCTCAACTAGCTCTTGAGGTTGGGTTAAATCTCCGTGAAGATGATCGGAGAGAAGTAGAAGAGACGTCAGGATTGCACGCACCAGTTGCAGTCCTAGCGTCATACTTTAATTCTGCTGTAGGCTATTCGGTGTATTTCCACGATGCACACGGCAAGGCTGCCGGAGTAGCAGGTGTTTCACCGGACAATATTATTTGGATGCTTTGTACTCCAGTAATAGAATCGAAACCTCATACGTTTGTAAGGGAAGCTAAACGATGGCTAGATAGTTTACCTAATCCTTATGTCTATAACCACGCTGATATGCGTAATGAAGTACACATTAAACTGTTAAAGTTTATGGGATTTAAATTCATCAATTATCATGTAGAACGTGGTATACCATTAATATATTTTATAAAACCATGTGTCATCCCCTAGCAATTGGCCTTGGCGTGGGAATCTTCTCTGCAATGGCAAATGTCAGTGCAGCTAAAAGTGAAGCTGCCCATCTAAACGCTGTTGCAAAACAAAAATATGAACTTGCTAAGCGAGAAGCTAAGCGGAATAATGCTATTGCACAGCAAGAGTATGAAAATCAATTAAGAATAGCTCATCAAAAGGATGATGTTAATAAGAGAGACCATCAGCGTAAAACAGAAGCATGGGCCGCAGCTCTTAACGCTAACTTAGTACAATCCGAAGTAAATGCTAAGTCAGCTAATTTAGCAATGGCTGGGCTTGGTCAGAAAAAGAAAGGTCTCGACGCCAAAGCAGCTTTTGATGCTGAACTAGCTCTTTCTGAGATGATTGCAGCACAAGGCGAAGTACTAGCAACAGGTAAGAGTGGTCAATCATTCTTATTACAAACAACACAAGCTGAGAAAGCGTTTGGTGGAAAGTCAGAACGTATAGATGAACTTCTTGATTATGAAACTTTAGGTCTAAATATGGAGATGCAAGGAGTTATAGCTGATTATCTCTCTGCAGAAACTCAAGCCTATAATAATCTACCATCTGCGCCAGTTGCAGAATACGCTAGCTTATTACCATTTGTACCAATAGACGACCCTGGACCAGGTAAACCCATTAAATACAAAGCCAATATTGGTGCAGCCATATTAGGTGGAGTAGCGTCAGGAGTTGGCGCGACCCCAACAGACGGCTGGTAAACTATCAATCATTAAATTATGGCAAGATTCCGACAGCGAGCCGGCTTAGATACGTCTAAACGGCTAGAGGAGTTAAATAAAAAATTCCTAGATGCAGATTTACGTCACCTTGATAACACTAAATTAACATTAAGTCAAGGTGAACACAACTATAAACGCCTTATAGGTCAGGTATCAAAAAGAGATACTGATGCAATCAACCAGTGGATTGACGTAGCAAATCATTGGGAACAACAGAAGCAAGAAGGTATAAAAGCTGCTGGAGATATTGCTACAGGCTTGGTAAAGCTTGGTGGTAGTATAGCCATGCAAAGAAAAGAAGCTAAAGAAGCTGAAAGACAGGAGCGAAACGCGCAAGATGTAAAGGAGGGTGACGCAGCTTTCACCCCATGGGCTCATTATAAGGATTTTACTAAGCAAAGTCCTGTCACAGCTAAGAACCTTCAAGAACATATAGATAAGGAAAGGGGTTTACCTAAAAAACCTTTTTCCGAAAGTAAATTAAACAAGCTTCGAGTCGAGAAGGAGCGGAATGAAAGCGAGTCAAAGGGTAAGGAATTAATTGAATGGGGTAATTGGACTACTCATCAGACTCTTAGTGAGGCAACGTTAGAGACACCGGAAACTATTATAAGCTATATAAACTCTACTGGCGCTCCAAGTGCTGTTAGAGAATCTACAGATAAAGGTAGAATACTTAACTGGTGGGTAGAATCTAAGAATGCAGAGAGGGCATATATACAAAATAATCCTGACGAAGAGATTGAACTTTTCGTAGAAGGTAAGGGATATCTGCGGACAAAATTAAAAGATTTGGCTAATCATGAGGAGCTTAAGACATCCCCAGATCTTTACTATGCATGGTTAGAGTATTTCTATACTCATAAAGCAGGTGTACATTTAGCTACATTGTACAGTAAGGCTGAATTTCAAACTAAAGTTCAACCTAGGTTGGACAGAGCGATTAGTAATAAGAAAGCAATTTTCGGAAAGGCTTGGTCTACCAGCACAGCTATAGACCATAAAGCAACAATTGGAGATAGCATTACTAGACGAGCTCTAGATGCCGCTGCTTCTGGTAATAAAAAGGATATAGAGTTTGTTGTAAATAACTTATTCCCTCATGCATTAAAAGGCCTACAGTTTTATAACAAGCAATTAGGAAAAAAATCTCCTAATCTTGAGGCTTTAAATGAGCTTAAAGCAATTAGAAAATCAATTTTTCTTGAAGCAGTATCTTCAGACACTATAGGTAGTGGAGAAGCTCTGTTGGAAGCTTTTCAAAACATGAAAATTCCTAGATCTCTTGCTCCTCCTATATCTAATAAGTATGTAGATAAGAATGGAATGGTATTAGCTTCTGATGCTTGGCCTAGAGATTTTGGCGAAGCAGTTATAGAAGAAGAGTATCAAAAAATACTGAGTAATAAAATTACTTACACTGAAGAGGCAGATCTGAATAATTTTAAAAGTGATTTACAGAACTTAAGAGCCCGCATAACTAAACTATCTCCATATGATGAAAAAAGAAACGCTCTTATTGCTGGAGGTATAGAACTGTTGAAAGAAGAATATGGAGATAGGCATATCGCTGCTATGAATGCGTTCTTCAATGATGAAAGTCTAAGAGCTATTGATTATTCAGATTCTTACAGTATTGCAAAGACTAAGATTCGTCTTGGAACTCCATTAAACCCAACTGATCTACATAGAATGCACCCAGGAGCATTAGAGGCTCTCAAGGAAGAGTATGGTTGGGATGGTGAAAGTGATCATCACGCTCAAGGTTTTCATATCTTTGAAAAAGTCGATCTAAAAACACGTATAACTAAAGATGATTTTAAACTTTTGGAAGGTTCAAATAATGCTATAAGAGAAGGTCTTAGTGAACTTGGGTTTACGGATCAAAGGGATTCTGTCCAATATGGTCGGATTATAGATTATGTTAACGAGCACGAGATACCAAAAGCAATAAGACAAGTTATAAATAAAAAAGGGTATAAAGAGATACACCTTAAAGAGCCGGAAATTTGGGAGGCAATTCTAAGAGAAGCAAATCAAAAGGTAGTAACCAAAATCGAATCTCATCGAGCCGGAATAGATCCCGATACAGGGAAACGCATCAAAAGACCTATGTATTGGGTAGATCCTGTTGGTAAATACATATACTTTGAGGAAAATATAGGGGCAATACCAGGAGTTCCGAAGACACATCGAACATTAGGTGCTGAACAGTATGCAGATGTGAATCTATTAGCACAAGCTTACAAATCAAAGAGGCAGCCTAATCAGAGAAATCCAATCAGTAATACATTAGAACATAAATCACTCAAACCTAGGTATTTTAATATAGAGCCTGATGGTACTATCCATGATTTTTGGTTCTCCTTACATAGAAAGCTAGGGAATAGCAGCAAATACAGCCCCCTTGAACTAATGCAGGTACATGCAGAGAAAAACGGTTACAAAGTTGTTGATCCTATAGTAACCCAAGGTGATGGACAGCAGAGAGAATGGACCGAATTGGAGAATGAATGGAAGATAAAACTTGGTGTAGGAGGGTTAGAGGAAGTAAGATCTACTAGGGATAACAATACAGCCAATGAAAGAACAAAAGAACAACTTCCTAATAGACCTTTAACTACTAATGCGGTTGTAAACACAGTAACACAAACCCAATCTATAGACAACCCAGGAGATCTAGGTAAAAAGTATGAAACTGAATACCTACCGAAAGCTGTAGAATTTGTAAAGAAAAATAAATTAAAAGCTAGAGCATCTGCCGCGGTAGTTTTTATATACGCTATAGGTCAAGAGCCACAACTTAATACTGATGGTACCTTGATTGTCCCAGAATTAGTAAAGTACATGTTGCAGCTACAAAAGGGTGGAGGAATTCTTAATTACCCCTCTTTCCCTAACAAAGGAGGACTTGCATAATGGATGAAGAACAAATACAAGCAATGCAGGCTGAGAATCAAGCCAGCTATAATGCTGTTCAAAGTGGAGTAAGTTCCGGAGTTTCTAGTACTCCTACCCATATACCTTCTGATGTACCTGATGTACAAGGTCAGTTACAAGAAGGTTTGAATGATGCTCAAGCACAGATACAAGAACAGATAACTGAAGGAGTACAGAATGCGCAGATACAAACATCTGATGCTGTAGAGAATATTCTGACTCAAATCGGCGCTATGTTAAGAGGACGTAGTTTCGATGAAGAAGCTGAATGGAGAGCGAGTGAGTATCTAAAGATGCGGGAAGCTAATGAAGCTTTCCAAGGTCAAATGACTGATCCTCTTAGTGAGGGTATTAGAGCTGCTTCTGGCGGTACTATGGATGCTTTTGAATCCTTAGGAGATTTTGCTGAATTAAGTGGTGATACAGGTAAAACTTTATTTAACCAGCTTACAGGTAAACCTCTAGATCAAACACAGAACCCTTTTTCTAGTGAATATGAGAGAGGAGACGCTGGTTGGCTTAATATACCTGATAATATAGTACCTGAAAACAGAACATCTTTAGGTAAATTAGCTAGAGGATTTGTAGAATTCGGAGTTTTACTTGGTACTACCAGAGGTATAGGAAACACACTAGGTGCATCAAAACATATCTCTGTTGTTGGAAGTAGATCGGCAGGTGTAGGTGGGCCTGGAAGTAAATTCATACAGTTTGTAAAAGCTGGTGGTAGAGTAGCTGCAGAAGGTGCAGCCGCAGAACTCATCATGGATGACGAAGCTAACCTTATGAATTTAGTTAAAGAGCATGCAAATTTCTTATCACCTACAGTTAAAAAGGTATTTGGAGTAAATGCTTTAGCAGTACATCCAGATGATAATCCATGGTTAGCTAAACTTAAAACAGTAGCAGTTGGTTCAGGTTTTAATTTAGTAGCTCATACTTTCGCTGCATTTGCTAAAGGTAAGTGGGCTGCTGTCAAAGCTTCTAAAAACGGTTTAGACGCAGATGCTGCTAATGAAATAGGTAATAGAGCATTCCAAGATGAATGGTTACAAGCCCGTCAACTTGATGAAGTAGCTTCTACTCAAATGGCAGCTGATAGATTAGTGAATGAAAAGAAAGGTATACCTTTAAACGATTCTAGAGAAGACTACATACTTAATAAAGTAAGTGATTTAGAAGGAGAAGAGTACCTAAACCCAGCTACATCAGCAGAAAGAAAGGCACAAATAGAAAAACTAGCAGATGATAACGGTGTTAAACAGTTAGATATATTCGACTTCAGCAGTTATGAATCAAAGTCCCAAGCTTTGAGAAAAGTAGATCCTTTTGTAAATCCACGGAAATTTACTGACGCAGAACGTGCTACTTTACGTCCTGATACTGAAGATGTTATCAAAAAGAACCTAAAAGAATCTATTGTAAGTGATAAAAATGGAGGAGATGGTAAATCATACTCTCCACTTTTAACTGAAGCAGCTATTAGACAAATGTCTAGAGGTGATAAAAACATTAGAGAATGGGTAGAAGAGGTAGCAGATGATATATCTGCAGCTGCATTTAAAAGTCTAGATGAAACATTAAGTCAAAAGGATGTTCGACGTTTAATTATAAAACAAGCAGCTGAGATGCATGAGTTAGTAGCTAGAGACGGAGGTAAGGGTGCTGTAGATCGCCTTAAAGAACATTTTAAAAAAGGTGAGAATGGTATAGAATGGAATCATGATGGTAACAGAGTTGTTACTGGAAACGCTTCACAAAGAATAGCATTACAACTTCTCGTTAATACGTTAATGAAGCAAGCTAGTGCTGTTGCTAGAGGTACTCTTGAGATTGCTGATGATGTACCGGTTAATAGACAAGTTGAACAAATCTTTGACCTAACAAAAATAGCTCTAATTGAGCATAAAAAGATTGGTTATATGACAGGTTCAGAGCTTGGCAACATGAAAGTTGGCGTCTTATCACCTACAAAACGTAAGGCTATTCAAAAACGCCTATCTGAAATAGAATCAGAAACGGATGAATTATTCAAAAACCTATCAGAGCTTTATTTAAGAGGGGATGAGGGTGCAATGGATGCTTTATGGGAGTTATACGCTTTATCTGATGGTAACGTCACTTCTATGAACCATGTACATGAATTCTTAAGAAAAAGACTTACTGGTGGAGATATGGGTCAAGATCCGATAAAAGGTGAGTTTAATACTCAAATGGGATCTACATTCTATAATTCTATATTAAGTGCTTTTAAAACACCTATCGATGCTATAACAAGTACAACTATGATTGCTGTCTCACGGCCAGCTATGCAATGGATAGGAGCAGCGAAGAAGTTAGATCGTAAAGAAATGGCTATAGCTTGGTCTGGTATGGATGCTATAGGACAAGCATGGGCAGAATCTTTCAAAATGGCTATGTATAACTGGGATCTTGGTTTAGAACGTAAGAACCAAACATATATGGGTAGATTTGACGCTCAAGGAGATATGAAAAACTGGAAAGATCTAGGAAAATATTATAACGATCTTGGCACTCCAGTACAGAGATCAGCATATAAGATTTTAGATAACATTGTTAATATTAATTCAAGTCCTTGGATGAAATATAGTGCCAATGCTATGGGAGCTGGAGATGCTTTAGCTCGTACTATAATTGGTAGGATGCAGATGAGGATGAAAGCTACACGTCAAGCTATTGAAGAAGGTGTAGATTTAAATGATGCGATTACTTTAGCACGTAAAACAGAACAGAATTTCAGAAAGGAAATCTTTAAAAGGAATTCTGATGGTATGTGGGTAGTTTCTGATAAAGCTGTGAACTTAGCTGGTGATGAAACAACTATGACTAAAAGTCTAGAAGGATGGCTTAAAGTTACAGAAGGTCTTCAGAAAGCTCCTTTTGGTAGAATATTCTTCCCATTTGTACGTACTGGTATTAACGCTTTAGATTTGACATGGCAACACAGCCCTGCAGGTATATTCCATAAAAAGTATATAGATCTTAAATCAGGCAGACATTTAGATAAATACGGACTTAGCGCAGATGAAATAGCTGGTGAATTAGCTATGATGGACGGTAGAATTGCCGTTGGAAATGCTATAGTAGGTATGGCAACTTTAGCCACCTTAAATGGTAATATGACTGGTGATTATCCTTACAATAAAGTAGATAGAGATTTATGGATACAAAGAGGTATCCAACCTTACTCCTTTAAGTTTTGGAATCCTGTAACTAAAAAGGATTACTATGTTTCATATGAAGAATTAGAACCATTTAACACTGTATTTAGTGTAGCTGCTAACTTATCTCAAAATGCCCACATATTCGGTGAGAGTATGTTCGATCATTGGGGTGAGAAACTCACATTTATGATTGCAGCTGTACTAGTCGATAAGTCATTTCTATCCGGTGCTAAGGATTTAGCTTCCTTACTTACTCCTCAAAGATCTGAAGGACAGTTTATGAAAACATTCACTAAATTCGGACGTTCTCATTTACCTTATGCTGGATTACTTGGTGAAATAGGTACAATACTAGACGCTAATCGTAAAGAAGCGAGTACTTTTATGGAGTTAATGTGGCAAAGAGATGTTATATGGAAATCCTTATTGGAACCTAAGTATGATATTTTAGCTAAAGATCGTAAAGGAAAAGAACTTAACTACGCTGCTGAGAATCCTGTATGGAGGATATTCAATGCTTATAGTCCTGTAGCTATAACGCCTATTGAAGATGATCCTGTTAAACAGGCATTAGTTGATATACGTTATAACTTACCAGATGAGATAAAGCATGTTGATGGTATGCAGCTAAACTCTAAAATGAGATCTGAATTATCTAGGCAGTTATCTATGGGTAATCTACGTAGAGATTTAGAAAGAATTATTAGTAGTAAAGTATGGCAAGAAGACTTAAAAGAGTTTAAAGAAAAAGGATTCCTTGAGTCTCAAGGTAATAAGTTGAGAAACCAGTCCTTTTACATGCCTATTCATAAAGCTTTTAGAAGAGCTAAAAGAGAAGCTTGGGCTATAGTTCTTAAGGAACATCCTGAAATAAGTAAGCATGTAGCTCTAAATAGAGCTAAAGCAGCTTTAGGAAAAAGGGGTTCTTATGAAAAACTCCAAAACCTTCAACGACACGGAAAATAACTCCCCACTAAAAAACTATGGCAGTCACAAAAAATAGGTACACAGCAGAGTCGGGGAGTCTAGGAGGTCCTTACCCCTACTCATTTCCTGTAATAGCTGATACCGATATAAAAGTCGCCGTAAATGGCGTTGTAAAGACTGTTACCACACATTACACCATAGATACTGGCAACACTAGAATCTCTTTCGTCAGTGGACAAGAACCCACTGCAGGCGATTATGTTGACGTGTATCGTGATACCGATGATGCTTCTATTGCTTCTACGTTTACATCAGGATCTACAATTAGATCTAGTGAATTAAATGATAATTTCACACAAGTTCTATACCTAACACAAGAGTCTGATAACCAAGGTTTGAGTACTCGTGGTGGTACCATGGAAGGTACTCTCCATATGGGTAGAGACCAGAAAATTACATTTGAAGGTTCAGGTGTAGACGATGGTAATCGTACGACACTTACTGTTGTTAATCCAACTGGCGCTAGAACAATCACCTTACCTAACGTAACTGGTACTGTAATCACTACTGGTGATACAGGAACTATTACAGGAGGAATGATTGCTGACAGTACTATTGCTGCTGCACAATTAGCTCCAAATTCTGTAGGTAGTAGTGAGATAGCAACTGATGCAGTTGACTCTGCTGAAATAAAAGCTGGTGCTGTAACAACTGCTAAAATAGATGCAGGTGCTGTTACTAATAATGAGTTAGGCGCTAACGCAGTAACATCAGCTAAAATACAGAATTTAACTATTGTTACTGATGATATAGCAAATGATGCGATAACTGCAGATAAAATAGCAGATGCAGTAATTGTAACTAATGCTGAGCAGGGATCTCACACTGCTAATGATACTACATTCTTTACTACATCAGCTTCTGATGCTAGATACTTTAATATAAGTTCTGGAGATACTATCAAGGATGGACAATCCTTCCCTGATAACGACACAACTATAGCAACTACGGCTGCTATTAATGACAGGATTATTGATTTAGTAGAAGAAGTCGGTGGTTTTGTACCAATAGCAGACGAAACAGATTTCCCAACCAGCAATCCTGATATTAATAATGGTACTGGTACTCTTATTAGTATTAAAGAGATTGGAACTACTCGTACTCCTTCAGGAGGTGTAGTTCAGATTGCAAATGCTGCGGGAAGTGGTACAACTGTAACTATTACAAACTGTTGTAGTACAGAATTACCAGCTGGACAAGGTTGTATTGTAGAAACATCAGCGACTACTCATACATATACATTCCATAGATTAACACCTAAAGCTACTGAAGTAACTACAGTAGCAGGTATTTCTGCTAATATAACAACTGTTGCTAATAATAATGCTAATGTAACTACAGTTGCAGGATCAATTGCTAATGTCAATACGAATGCGACAAATATAGCAAATATCAATACGAATGCAACTAATATATCAAAAATTACAACTGTTGCTGATGACTTAAATGAAGGTACTAGTGAGATTGATACAGTTGCTACAAACATAGCTAATGTTAATACAGTTGGTGGTGCTATTACTAATGTTAATAATGTTGGTAATAATATTGCAAGTGTAAACTCATGTGCTAGTAATCTAACTGCGGTTGAACATTATGGTGATACTTATCAAGTAGGTACTAGTTCTCCAACACAAAGAGCTGATGGTACTTCCTTAGTTATAGGTGACCTTTGGTTTGACTCATCATCTAACAAACAGTTGATGGTTAGAGATGGATCAGCTGGGGATGGATATTCTGCAGCAACTCCTTCTCAATCCGTACTAACTGATATTGCAACTGTATCTGGTAATATAACATATTCAGAAGACTTAGGTAGTGTAGCTGATGCTTTAACTACAGGCACTGGAAATAGTATTGAAACTTGTGCAGATAATATAGCAAAAATACAAGCATTAGGTGCTTCAGCTGTAGTCGATGATATGGCTTTATTAGCCACTACAGATTGTATTGCTGATATGGCTATACTTGCTACAACTGATGTCGTAGCTGATCTTAATACGCTTGCAACTACAGCCATCGTAGAAGACCTGAATATACTAGGTACGAGTGATGCTGTTAGTGATATGAATACACTAGCTACATCTAGTAATGTAACTAATATGAATACCTTAGCTGGTATCTCATCTAACATTACTACAGTAGCAGGTATATCAACCAATGTAACTACTGTTGCTGATAACAAAAATGATGTAATTACTGTCGCTGGTTCTATTGCAGACGTAAACCGTTATGCAAATGAGTATAAAATAGCCTCTTCAGCTCCTGGGAGCGCTTCAGAAGGTGATTTATGGTATGATAGTACTAACAATCTACTTAAATACTACACTGGAAGTGCTTGGACAGGAATATCTGATGCTGGTATCAATAATATCTTAGAAGATACTACACCTGAATTAGGCGGACACCTAGACTGCAACGATAAAAACCTTACAGAGGTTGGAACTGTTAGCGGTAACAACTTACAAATCGACTTCGGAACTCTATAAATGGCCAAACAACTAAAATTAAGACGTGGAACTACGTCGCAACACAGTAGCTTCACCGGAGCCGAGGGAGAAGTTACTGTCGATACCGATAAGGATACTCTTGTAGTACATGATGGTAGTACAGCTGGTGGTAGACCTCTTGCTAGAGCAGATGGTGATATCACTGGAAACGCTGCTACAGCAACAACAGCTACAACTGCAACTAATATCACAGCAACTGCAAATAACAGTACAAACGAAACTGTTTATCCTGTATTTGTAGACGGCGCTACAGGTTCTCAAGGTATTGAAACTGATACTGGACTTACCTATAATCCTAGCACTGGTGTTGTTACAGCTACAAGTTTTACTGGTAATGTGACTGGTAATGTGACTGGTAATGTAACTGGTAACACATCAGGTACTGCAGCAACTGTAACTGGAGCTGCTCAATCAGCCATAACTTCAACAGGAACCTTAACTGGACTTACAGTATCAGGAGATGTACATTTTGATAATGGAGCTGATGCAGGTAAGGATATCTTATGGGATGTCTCAGATGATACATTAGAATTTTCAGATAATGTCAAAGCAGCCTTCGGTGGTGATTCAGATTTACTGCTCTATCATGATGCTGGAGCGCATTCTTATATAAGGAATGATACGAACCAGTTATACATTATGGGTCAAAATAATGTATATTTACAGCATCATGCTAGTGGAAGTGCTGTAGAAGATATGCTTATCGCTAAAGGTGATGGGGCTGTAGAATTATATTATGACGATAGTAAGAAATTCGAGACAAACAGTGATGGAATCTATGTAACTGGTGATATTTCATTCACAGGTAACGTATATGGAGGAGATGGAGATAAGCTCAGACTTGGTGGTGATCAAGATTTAGAAATATCTCATGACGGTAGTAACTCAATTATTGTTAACAAGACAGGTAGATTAATCGATTATGTTAATACTAATGAGATAGCTATAGATAGAAATCCTAATGGATCCGTCGATCTATACCATAATGGTACTAAAAAGTTCGAAACCACCTCATATGGAGCCAGTCTTACCGGTGATATGTTGATATCAGGTAGCATCGATATGAGTGATAACGCTTATGTGTTACTTGGTACTGGAGATGATTTACAACTCTACCATGATGGATCTAATTCTTATATAAAAAATATTACCGGTGGTTTAAATATAAGTTCGGCTGATGGTCAACCAATTCAACTGATTGGTGGTGCGAACCTGGCTGAGACTTTGGCCTCGTTTACTGATAATGGGGCCTGTGAACTCTATTACGACAACTCTAAGAAGTTTGAAACTACAAGCAGTGGAATTGAAGTAACTAACTCTGCAAAAATCAAAGGTGATTGTACTTTTGATAATGCTACCAATGCTGGTAAAGATGTTTACTGGAACTCATCAGCAAACCAATGGTTATTTTACGATGGTGTAAAAGCTATGTGGGGTAATGGTGGGGATATGTATCTTCATCATGATGGAACAGATAGTCACATCTATAATGGTACTGGTGTCTTAAATATAAAGAATGACGATATAAGGTTAAAGACTACAGGCGATGAAACCATGCTCCGAGCTATAGCTAATGGAGCTGTGAAGGTAATGTATGATAACGCCACAAAATTGGAAACTGTAACAGGTGGTGTTACTGTTACCGGTACATGTACTGCAACGGCATTCGCTGGAGATGGTTCTAATTTAACTGGTGTAGGTGGTAGAGATGGTACACCAGGATTCGCTGTAGGTGATACTGATGGTACTACCATATCTAATACTACATGGACTGCTTTAACTTGGAATAACGAAATTTGGGATTCTGACAATGCTTTTGCAAGTGATGAATTCGTAGTTCCTTCAGGTGAAGGTGGTAAATATTTTGTATCTTATTCTGCTACAATAGACAGTATATCTAATGGAGATACTTGGTTCTGTAGGTTGTATAAAGACAGTGGATCTGGTTATGCAGCGTTTGACCGTACAACTTCTCATAGTCCTAGAGCAGGTGGTGATGGTTCAGAACCTACACAAAGCTGGTCTGGTGTATTAGATTTAAATGCTGGTGTTAAACTTAAAGTTTATGGAAGACATAATCAAGGTAATAACCAAACTATTAAATCAACAAACAGCCACTGCTTAGCTACGTTCCAAGCTTATAGAATAAATTAATTATGGCAAGTTTATCTTTTCAAGTAGAAGCACACCTTATTAGTAAAGGTAAAAGTGCTGAAGATGCAGCAACAATAACTGCTGACGAATCACAAGTCGTATTACAGAATGACGGCGCAGGTGATTACATAAATACCTGGCTTGTTCCTGGGATCACTAAACCTACAGACAGCGAATTAACAGCTGCAGATACAGAAGGTACTAAATTACAAAATAACTATACTACACGCCGAAAACGTAGGAGTGAGTATGGACTTATAGGGGATCAACTCGATCTCCTATATAAAGATCTAGTTGCTGGAAAAGTCGACGCAACTGGTGAATGGGCGAAAGCCGTTAAAAAAGTAAAAGACGACAACCCACTTTCATAAAAAATGGCAACTAAAACTTGGCAAATCAACACCCTAGAACGCGAACTAGCGGATGGGTATGTAAGAAAAGCTATCTACCGTGTAGTCGGTGCAGATGGTACATATAAATTTACAGCCACTGGTAATGTAGAGCTACCTAAACCAGGTACTCTAGTGCCTTATGCAGACTTAACAGAAGATACTGTGATAGGTTGGGTTAAAGCACGTATCGGTGAACTTAACACAGCAGAGCAAGGGCCATCAGTGGCACAGATAGAAGCTGCTGTAGAAAACGGCGTAAACGAACAAAAGACCCCTACAACTGGTGTCGGGAAACCCTGGTAGTATAAAGCTACCAACGCTTGTTCTCCCGAAGCCACCAGAGACCCCTGCAATCGACCTGAAGGTGCCTAGAGCACATATTCCGTCCTACCAACCATTATACATCCCTCCGAACGATCTGAGGCCCCCTGCGGGCATAAAGAAGAAGGGAGAGGAAAAGACGGAACAACCACCACCTCCTAAGCTAACGATTCCTCGTATAAATATTGAGTTACCGTTACCTACAACAGAGGTGGTGATGACTGCTACATATGCAGCTGTGGCTGCTGTTGCAACAACAACTCTTGCAACACCTTTCTTTAATCAAATCAAAAAGAAAGTACAAACATTCTTACAGAAGAAGATTGACAAATGGAAGGAAAACCGCAAGAAGAAAAAAAAGGACTCCTTAAAAAACTCAAAGACGGAATAGAAGATCAAGAACAACAAATTCAAATACTCGGAACTTTCGTCCGACTGGGTGTAGTCGTTTGGTCCGGCTTTATTATCACATTAAACTACGTAGAATTACCAATGATAAAGAAATCTGGTAACTCAGATATCACGTTCGTTGCTTCGGTGTTTACTGGTGCATTAGCCACTTTTGGCTTGACTACTGGTAATAAAGATGGAAAGAATAAAACACCTGTAAACTGTCCTATGGCTAAAAAGAAAGAAGAATGAAAAAATGGCTTCTAGCGCTGTTACTACTCAGCCCTGTAT
>VTLG01006056.1_pt1 | contig 25250 bp, 35 predicted proteins | sample 4694571 | NCBI WGS metagenome assembly VTLG01 (sample SAMN12604809, study PRJNA352737) | marine metagenome | biome: ENVO:00000447; feature: ENVO:00000209|ENVO:00000569|ENVO:01000036; material: ENVO:00002151; isolation source: viral sequences binned using virsorter ...
TTATAACCATATACCAATGGCGGGCAGTACCCCTAAAAGTACTAGGGTATTTTTAGCACAAGTAGCAGTTGATGTCGATAATACCAATGGTAATGCTCCCAGAGTCTTTCCATTTACCACTAAATCATTAGTAGTAAACGCTGCTTCTATTGCGGCAGATGCTATTACTACTACTCATTTAACGGCTAATGCTATAGATGCCCATACTATTACACTGACAGGAGTTAATAATGTTAAAGGTAAGATTATTACCTCTGCTGGTGCTGTAAGAGATATAAGCTCCGCTAATCTTCATTATTTAAGTACTAATTTTACTTCCGGTTCAGGAGTATTAATAGATGAAGTTGGTATTCTAGGGGCTAGTGGAACGGGTATAGATAATACTGAATTTTATCTAGCTTCATCTGATGGTAAAGCATACTTTGCTAAGGGTAGAGTATCCATGGATAAAACTGGATTATGGATTGATAATTCAACTATAGGCGGCAGTACTCCATCTACAGGGTTTATAGTTTTTAAAGATGATGGTGGAAATTGTGCTATCTATAAAGCAAATAATGGTGGTATGAAATATGGGTCTGGAGCGGCTTTAGGGAATAGTAATCACCCTACATCTCATAATTTAATTACCACTGGTAGTACTGCATATATATCTGCTAGTACTAACACATATAAAACTACATTAGGTAAGGATAAGGCTTCTGATGGGGTTGCTTGGGAAGGCTTTCGAGCCTTATATTTATCTCTTTCTGATACTGGAGGGTCCGTTCCCGGAGACCCTGTAGGACGAAAGTCAGGATTAATTTATGTTAAAGATGACGGCCATTTGTATTATAAGGGTAGAGCAGATGGAAGTAGCGACAGTGATAAAATTGCTGAAGTAAGCCTATCCAGTGGCGGCGGCGGCGGGAGTGGAGAAAATAATGAAAACTCCTTCAAATATATCGAAGTTTCGGGACAAACCACTGTAACTGCTGATACTGATACTGACACATTAACCCTCGTAGCTGGTAGTAATATGACTATTACTACTAGTGGAGATACCATTACATTTGCATCTACTGGTGGTTCAGTATCTGCTGGTAATGGGATATCTGTAAGTGGTTCACAAGTATCCATAAATTATGGTTATGGGGGAACATGGACGCAAGTCCAAACTTTTGCCGCCTATACCGAAAATACCACTTCCTCCACTACAGGCCCAAGTTTTTTTGCTTCGGGTGCCCCTGCGAGATTAGATAAAGGTTTGTGGTTTAAAGATGAAGTTGAAAATAATACTAATATTCCAGCCCCTGATAGCGGTTTCATAAGATTGTTTTCCGAAGGTGAATATTTAAAGTATAAGAGGAGCGGGGGGACTGTAGCAACTATACCAGCATTAAGTTACAATATGACATGGACAGGAACAAACACGCATACTGGTCAAATACGTTTGTCTAATGGAAGTTATGCTAGTAGTACATATACCCCCTCGTTAGCGTTTGCAAATGCTCTCACTACTGGATGGAGAATGTACACATCCAATAATACCATAAATGTGCAACATATGGTAGGAAATGCTTTAATCTGTACGGCTACCGCAGATGCTGGCACTGGTGGAACTACTCTTGGCGCTAATAGACAACTTAATTGGTATGCCCAACAAGATTTTAATAATGCCGTATTGTACGATGTGTTTGCATTTAGAGCCGGGAATAGTGGGGGTGCCCACGACTCAAATAGCTTCAGTTGGGATGGTAAAAATGGCTACGGAATGTATTTAGGAAATGGTACTGGAAACGGTAGTGCGGGTTCTCTAGGATTAAATAATCATATTTATATATCTGTAAATAGTAGCGAAGTTATAGAATTTGATGAAACAAATACTAAGATGCATAATCATCTTAACATGAATGATAAAGATATATGGAATATAGACGATATGGGATTTAAGACTCTTCCCGTTACTGGTGGCGATTGGTATTTATCTATAGAAGCAGAAGATGACCAAGCTGAAGATAATTTTTGGGTAACAAAATATCTCCCATCCTCTACTCGTAGATTTAAGAATGATATTAGAGATGTAGAAATAGATACTAGTAATATTTATAAATTAAAAGCCAAAACCTTTGTTTGGAAAGACCATTCAGAAGTACGGAGAGGCCTGAGAGGCACTACAGACTTCGGGTTTATTGCAGAAGAAGTGCATGAAGTATTGCCAGAATTAATACGTATGGAACCAGATGATGCGTCTGTACCAAGGTCAGTTAATTATGAATATTTAAGTGTTTTGCTACTAGAAGAAATGAAAAAATTAAAGGCTAGAATTGAAATCTTGGAGGGAAATTAAAATGGCAAAAACATTAACAATAGAATTTACAGATGAACAATGGGCATTAGTAGAGGAGCATTTTCCTAATTATGATGCTGATGGACAATTTGTAGCTATTACCGCTGAACAACTACAAACTAATTTATTTCGTGGTATTAAAAGAGAAATTGAAAGTGTAGTAGCAGATAAAGCTGCGACAGCCTCTAATGTTACTTTCTAATGTCTAGACCATCTACAGGTAAGAGGGACAAAATACTACAACTACGGCAGGAAAATCCCTTAATGACCTCCGTAGAAATAGGGAACGAAGTGGGCGTATCTAAACAGTACGTCCATAAGATTCTAAAGGCCCATGGTATGCATACCTATTCTCCCCACGCTAAACGTAAGAGAATACGTAGACCCTGTGAAAATTGTGGGGCTTTACTTCATCCTAGATACCGTTTTTGTAGTAAAGAATGTAGGCTAAATTATTGCTACATTATCCTCACCTGTTCTTTTTGTAAGGTTTCTTTTCCTAGATTGCGGGGGCATATAGTTCAAGGATATAAACTTGGATATAAAAAGATATTCTGTAGCGTTCCCTGTAAACTTAAAGGCGAAAAAGACGGCCTTATTACACGTACCCGTATTCCAAACTGGTAACTTATCCCTAAATTATACCCAGTATTTACTTGACAACTGGTATCATATCAGTTAATATAGTGATCTAAAAGTAACTCTGCTGTAATATACAGGTATATACAGTGATACACAGTAATTTATATAAGGTGGTGACTACTATGGGTTATATTTTAGACAACGCAAACGCTACCAGAATCCAAAAGGCTCTTGATGAATCAAAGACTACTCCTATTATTCTACAAGAGGCTATAGCGGATTTAGATTGGTGGTGTTGGGAGCGGGCTGGAGATGAAGATTGTGTTCATTTCTGGGATATTAAAGGTTCCCACGATACACGTTTCTACATAGCTCCAGACGGCACTTGGGAACTCCAGAAGCATTGGGGCGCATGGAGTCCGGGAAGGTGCAGGAATTGTGACAAGACTCAAAAGTTTAGTAACAATGGGTATGAAGGAAAGAAGAGGGAGGAAATCGAAGAAGAATTCGAATAGGAGGCTTATGGATATTTCTAATGACTTATTGATTCAATGGGAGCCTAAAGTACAACGATTTTTACAAACTTCCTTTGTAATAGGTATGGATAAAGAAGATTTAGCTCAAGAACTTCGGTTTGCTATTATAAAAGCGGCTGAAGGCTTCGATGAATCGAGGGGTGCATCTTTCCATACCTATTTACATATTACTATGGTAAACACATTAAGAACATTAATATCTAAGGCTCAGAGACATAAAAAGTTTTATGACGCTTTTACAATTGATGGATTAGCTATAGACGGAGAGGATTCAGATGTTTATATCTCTAATGAAATTCAACAAGCATTAGAAGATCCTACATCAAAAGATCAAACAGAACAAAACGAATTAAATGATCTTTTAATTAGATCTAATTTAAATAGATCAGAGATCTTATTTACGACATTACGTCTAGAAGGTATGACTATGACAGAGATTACAGAAGAGGTTGGTGAATCTGCCTATAAATTAAGGCAAAGCGCCAAGCGAAAACTATCGAAATATTTTAAAAATACTGATTGGTTAGGAGACGAAGATGCCTATAAAGAGACGGACTAAGCGTGGTGGATTAAGTAAAAAAACATCCTTGACAAAAACCGCTCCAAAGCTTAAACTGATGGGAGTGAATCAGCAAACAAGGCAAGTGTGGTTGGTTGCAGAAGTAGAAAATGCAGAAGAAGCTAGTAAAATAATAAAGAAAGATAAACACACAGAGTACTATTTGATGGATTCATTTAATCAAGTGTATTTATTAACATAGGAGAAAAGATGGAAAGTTTCGATTTTATTGAATCTGGTATTATATTTGGATTAGACTCATTCAACAGCTTAAAAAAGTTCAAACATCCCTCGAAAGACTTCGCCAAACACGGCGACGCATATAAATTCTTAGTCAAATATGTAGATGACTATGGAGAATTTCCCACAATTGACCATCTATGTGAGAATTATCCCACCTTAGATACGTCAGCAAGCTCCCTAAACCTAGAATATGCCACGGAAAAATTTAAAAATCAGGTGCTTTATAGAGAAATTGTCACAGTATTCAATTCAAATAAGGAATTACTACGTGAAAATCCTAAGAAAGCATTCTCTCAGATAACTCACAACTTAAATGATATCAATATCATCTATGATGAGGATGTTGTGACGTACAATCTGCCCAATGGAAAGTCTATGGAACGCTTTGAACAGTGGCAAGAGCGGACAGAACGTCGTAAAATGGGCGATGGACTCATGGGAATTAAGACCCCGTTCAAAAGTTTGAATAATTTAGGGGTAGGTTGGCAAGCAGGAGAGTTAATTGCTCTATTTGCCAGACCAACAGTAGGAAAAACATGGATGAGTGTGGTTGTAGCCGCTACTGCGGCCCTTGCGGGACATAAAACCCTGTTAATTTCTACAGAAATGCCAGCATCAGCCATTACTTTACGTGCAGATGTGGTTATGGCCAACTTAATGGGCTATGAATTGTCCCACAAAGCCTTACGTAATGGTGATTCTATTAACGAGCAGGACTATCAGAACTTTTTATTGGAATTAGACCAGAATAACATGTTAATATGTGACCATATTAGTGGTGAAGGGTCTATAACCATTGAAGGTATAGCTGGATTAGTTAGAAAACATGCCCCAGATATAATAGTTCTCGATGGAATCTACTTAGTTACTAATGGAATGTCTAATAAAGCTATGTGGGAGCAGTCACACGCCCTCTTCTATGCAATGAAAGGACTATGCTTATCTCAAAACGTGGCAATGTTTGTAACTACTCAAGCTAATAGAGATGCCGCAAACGTATATGTACCACCACAACCAGAGACAGTAGCCTTTGGCGACGCATTGTTAAGAGCCGCAGACATAGCACTATCTATGGCAAGGGTTGAGAACGATGAGAAGAAACGTATTATCCAATATCAGAAATATAGGGACAGTGAGATATCAGTTGATACGTCTCTCTTTGAATGGGATGTTGATGCTGGACGAATTGAGGAAGTAGGGGCTAAATTCTTTTCCGACAGTGAGTATTAAATGGATTGGGGAAATATATTATTAGAAGCTGGCATAGATATACCGGTACATACATCGGAAGTTAGCATGGTTTGCCCCTTTCACGATGATAGGGTATCATCCTTGTCATTAAATACTGATAAAGGTATGTGGATATGTTTTGCAGGATGTGGTCAAGGCACCCTTAAATCCTTCTTACAGAGATATCTAGGTTTATCTTCAACAGAAATAACTAAGTATTTGGGGGCCAAAGAAGTTATATTAGATTTGAATTTCTTTGATGTGCCTGAGTTAGAAACTGAAACACCTATTGTAGAGTTACCCGATGACTTCATAGATAATGATTATCCTGAATGGATTTTTGATAGGGGTTTTACACAGGAGACTTTACATAAATGGGAATGTGGTACAAACCGATATGGAGATTTAATAATTCCTATACGTGACCAAGCATCTGATTTGAAAGGATGGGTTACTCGAAGGACACAAGCAGTTCCTAAATACCTATACTCTAAGGGATTAAGAAAATCTACATTGTTATTCGGAGGCCACCGCATACAGCGAACACCCTTTGTCTGTGTGACAGAAGGAAGTTTAGATACAATGTGGTTAGACCATCTCGGATTTCCTTCTGTAGCTATATTAGGGGCTATAACTTCACAACGACAACAGGAATTATTAGCCAAATTACCAGCAGAAGAATTAGTATTATGTTTAGATAATGATGAAGCAGGAAAAAATGCAAAAGACCAATTAATGGGTTGCATGACATCAAATTTTGTGGTATCATTTATTAATCTTCCAAAGGAGTATAAAGATGTACAAGAGATAAGAAACACAGACACAGTAAAAAACTTAATTAAAAATAGAGATATATGGTGATAAGATGACACAAACAAAGTATTTTGAAATAGAAGCAGCACAAAGAGCTAAAGTAGAACAGGAAGACGGTAAGAAATATATCTATGCCGGAACTCCAGAAGCAGAGGCTTTACATAATTACTTTGAGCCTTGCAGTAAGCGGATTAAAATAGGTCAATTTATAAATGTAGTATTTGACCAAAAGCCTTATGTGGGGGGACAACGGACGCATGGTACATATCATGGTGCCTCCACCTCCCCAGCCTTGGGTCCTCTATATGAAGACTTTGGGATTGTAGATTGGAAGGGGACGCTACCAATTACCATAATCCCCGAATGTACCATGCCACACAGTATGAATTCCAAGTGGGTAGATTCCAGAGGACTTACACATGATGGTTATCATCCACCCCCTCAACCTTTAGTGGGAGAAGAATGGAGATGTCAAGTGATTACGCATTATGCGTATCAGGGTACAGAATATGCTGTAGTCGCACTAAAAACAAAAATACAAAACGCAGGAGAAAGTATATGAGTGGAATAAATAGGATTCAAAATTTAAGAGAAGAGACCCGAACAGCAGTAGCACAGAGAAATGCAACACCTTTTAGAGAGATATGGTTTAGAGACGGAGACCAAGCCTTTGTTACATCAGTAGCAACAGGAGCCGATGATGATGTATTGTTAGATGAAATATCTTTGTATACATTTAGGTCAGGCACCCGTTTCGTAAATCTATTAAATGAAGATGGTGTGGATTTGAGTAGTGTACCCGGTGATGTCCGACCTTCTAGAAAGTTTGCTTTTTGGACATATGTACATGAGATGATTCATGGAGAACGGCGAGATGATTCATGGGAATCTATTGATGGTCCCGGTGGACGTAAGATGTATAAAGAAGTTGTAAACGACTATAAAATAGTTTGTTTAGGTTTCGGTCGCAATGACTACCTATGGAACCAGTTAGTAGATGTATTCAATGATTGGGACAGCCTAGATAAGGGAGTTATGCGAATTAAGCGCACTGGTGCTGGTCTAGATACATCTTATGCTATAGCAACAACTGCGAGGGAGAATGAAATTCCAGCAGATGCATTAATGGCTAAAGATGATTTACCCCCCATTAAAGAATATTTCCGAGAACGCTATGGAGCTTTATGGGTTCCGGGACCTAGCGGAGATAACGGAGCTACTCAAGTTAAAGCAGAAACTGGTTTTTCTGAGTTGTTTTAATGGTCTATAGTCGGTTAGGTAAGGATGAGTACTTTTTACAGATAGCTTCACTGGTATCTCAAAGAAGCACTTGTCCTCGCCGACAAGTAGGATGCGTATTAGTAGACAGTCAAAACCATATTGTATCCACAGGTTATAATGGTGTCCCTTCAGGTTTCAAACACTGTATTGATATACCATGTAAAGGGGCACAAAGTTCCGCAGGAGAAGGACTAGAGTTATGTGAAGCTATTCACGCCGAGACTAATGCCTTCTTGCAGTTAAGGTCAGACGATGATTTAACTGCTTATGTAACAGTGACACCGTGTGTTGTATGTGCTAAAATGATTGCGAATAGTAGAGTTAGACGACTCGTTGCATCAGAACTATATGTACATACCCACGCATTAGAAATGTTAAAAAAAGCTGATATACAGGTAGAGATTTATGATAGTAACAAATGAAACATTCGAAGATGCTGTAATAACATTATCTAATTATAAATCATGGTGTGTTGATGTTGAAACCAATGGCCTCGATGCCTATAACCACAATCAAATTTGTGGTATAGGCGTTGCGGGGTATAAAGAAAATGAAAAATCTCCTATTTATTATTTTCCGTTTCTCCATCATCAAGGACCAAACCTCAGTAAGGGCCAACAAGATGTATTAATATCTACGTTAAATCAGTCCGCTACTGAGTTAATTGGCTACAACATTAAATTCGATTTAAGATTCTTAGAAAAGATTGGCTTACAGCCACAGAATAAGACTTTAATAGATGTGATTATATTAGTTAGATTGTGTGCAGACCTAGAAACAAGAGAATTTGATTTAACAAACACAATTAAAAGATACTATGGGGAAGATGCCGCTTCATATGATATTGAAACTAAGAAGATTTTAAAGACAAATAAGTGGCACAAAGACTTTTCCATGGCACCTATAGACCTATTAGGACCTTATTGTGAGGCAGATGTATACTGGACACTTGAATTATATAAGAGTTGTATGCGTCAAATACATGATATGGGACAAAATAAGATTGTAGACTTGCAACAAGACCTAACTAAGGTATTATATGATATGGAAGGGCGTGGAGTTCGGGTAGATAAGGATTATGCAATAGCGTCTATTAAGAAAATTGATAGTCGTAAAGAAGCAGTACAAAGTAAAATATGGGAATTATGTGGACAAGAGTTTAATATTAGCAGTTCTCAACAGGTTTGTGAGGTATTAAACAGCCTAGGGGTTCATTCACCAGTTAAAACTCCCGGCGGGAAAGAATCATGGAGTGAATCTGCCCTAGTTCAAGTAAATAGTCCTATAGCAGGACTCATTAGACAACATAGAACCCTTGAAAAACTTAAATCTACCTATCTAGAACCTTACACAGATATAGAAACTCTACATACTACCTTCTGTAATTGGGTTGTAGTGACAGGTAGACTGTCATCTCGTAGTCCAAACCTCCAAAATATCCCTAGAACACACTTTAACTTAGTCGATAAAGCGTTAACAGCAGAGGAACGAGAGGTAGTTAAGGGTAGAGTCGAAGCTATAGTGGCTACTAAGGGTGGTACCTTTCTAGACAATCTAGAAAATGATGTATTAGATACGTGGGGCTTTGTAGGAGACGAATCTTTCGATGAATCCACCGGTTCTCAAATAGCTATACGTAGATTGTTCGTACCTAGACCAGAATATTCCTTGATTGGTTTCGATTATTCCCAGATGGAAGTACGAGTATTTCTAAGTTATCTACAAAATGAGGTTATGAATGACCTTATGAGGCAAGATGATATAGATTTTCATAGTGAAACAGCTAAAAATGCCTTTGATATAGATATAGACAATTCCGAATTTAAGTTTTATAGACAAATGGCTAAGAGCATCACTTTTGGCATTATCTATGGGATAGGAAATAAGCGGTTAGCTATGCAATTACGTACAGACCCAAAGCAAGCGGCTTCGTATAAAGCTAAATACTTTAGAGGAATAGAGGGTGCGAAGCAGTTCATAGAGAGCGTAACTAAAACAATTGAGAAAAGAGGGTGGGTACGAAATAGATATGGACGTTTATACCAGATTCCAGAGCAGTTAGCTTATAAAGGGGTTAACTATCTAGTACAAGGCACTAGTGCCGACCTATTAAATGAAAGGATGGTGGTGGTATATGATTACCTCAAAGATAAAAAGAGTAACATGCTTCTTCAAGTCCATGATGAAATCATATGTGAGATACATCAATCAGAGTTATCGTGGCTCCCATTAGAAATTAAGCGACTAATGGAAGAGAATAGTTTAGAAATACCGTTAAAAGTAGACATAGATGTATGTGATGGTTCATGGGCAGTAAAGAAAGATTGGTCTAAAATCCAATTGACAGAAACGCCCAAAGCTGTTACACTAGAAGAATCAATAGATTGGGGGTAAACATGGCTTATACAGATTGGACCTTTTCAAAGTCTAAGGAATTTTACGAAAAACTTCGTGAACATATATTAGAATCAGATGAGTATGAAGGCGTAGTTCTATGCGATGGGATGGAATATGCTTTTCTAGGACTAGCAAATCAGTTTTCTAAGCCTCCTATAGCCGTCTATGATAGGGAGAGATGTATTGAGTTATTGGCTAGAGATATGACATATGAAGAAGCAGTAGAGTATTTTGAATACAATGTGATAGGCGCATGGGTAGGAGAACAGACCCCCATGTTTTTAACTAGGGGAGAAGACTTATGGATATAGCAAAGATGGTACAAGAGGATATAGAAGCTAGGGCACAGTTAGGGGAAAGGAAGTATGGTGGTAGATTAGAAGTAGGTAGTAGAAACAATATGATATCCCCATTACAAAATGCCTATGAAGAAGCGTTAGATTTAGCAATGTATTTAAAACAAGAGATAGAGGAGGGTAAAATTGGCTAAGGTAAGTGTACATTTAGGGTTTACATTTAGAGTAGGTCCATTAGAGACTAATCAGTATGGTAGAATTGATGTATCCATAGACCAGATAGATACTGAATTACCTATAGATAAGCAATTATCTGAAGCGGGCATTACTGCTGATGAAGTCTGGACGGCAGTGAAAGGACAAGTAGATGCTCATATTGACGATGTATTAGATAAAGGAGGATAATATTGCAAAACTCGGCTGAACAAGTAATCGAACAATTATTAGGGAACAAGGATACCGGCTTGAAAAGAGGTAATAGTGAGGTATTTTCATATGGACGTATCCCATTTGGGATACCTCAATTAGATGCTTTGACTGGTGGGGGCATACCGAAGAAACGTATGACTATTCTATATGGGGCAAGTAACTCAGGTAAGTCTTATTTAGCCTCTCAAGTCTGTAGAAAGGTTCAAGAGCAGGGTGGAGTAGCCGGATGGATTGATACAGAGCTATCATGGGATTCAGAGTGGATGGAAAAATGTGGGGTAGATACCAGTAATATATTAGTAGCACAACCCTCTGACGGAGAAAAGGCATTTAGTATAGCTAAGACCTTAATGCAGGAAGGTGTGGGAGTAGTAGTGTTAGATAGTATAGCGGGATTGGTTCCTGCGGATGTAATGGATGCTAAAGATGAATTTGCGTTTAATCCAATGGCATGGCAAGCTAGGTTTATTAATACATCTTTACCAAGGCTGTTACCAAATCTACAAGAAGGTTCTGCCTTTATAGCCATTAATCAGTTAAGACAAGGATTAGGAAAGGTAGTATTAGATACTATGCCCGGTGGGATGGCGCAAACATTCTTTTCCCACTTTATCTTACAGATACGTAGGTCGGGATGGTTAGAAGAAGCAAATAAAGTAAAGGTCGGTTTCGATATGGAAGTCCGAATGAGAAAAACTAAGGTTGGGGGAGAACCTTGGCAGTCGGCCATAGTACCATTTAGAGTAGAGGGCGGTATAGATATAGTAGAAAGCTATATGAGAGAAGGGTTAGCACATAATATTATTGATAAAGCGGGAGCTTGGTATTCGTATGATGGTAAAAAAGCTCAGGGCATGAATGGATTAAAGCAATTATTTATATCTGAGAAACCGTTATATGATAAGTTATTAAAGGAGCTTGAAGGCGGAGATGTTACCGAAGGACTTTACTAAACAAGAAAAGGTTATAGCAGAATGTTTATCTGACCTAGGGTTACGCTTTATGGAGCAGGTAGCCTTTGGTCAGTACACTGTAGATTTATGGGTCCCTGAGTTAAACATGGTAGTTGAAGCAGATGGGCCAATAGGACATTTACGTAAAGCTGACGCTAAAAGAGACATGGCTTTAATGGAATGGATACACCCTAAAGTAGACAATGTGCTACATATTAAAGGAAATACATACAATGTAATCATGGAGGAAATATGCCGGGCGTTAGACAGCTTAGAAACGTAACACCAAAACCAACAACCGCTATTAATCAAGATGAATGGTTGTTAAAATCAATAGATACTCACCTAGAGAAAACAACTAGACGAACTAATGTAGGTGTATTCTACCCTTCTAGTTTAGGAAATCCATGTGATAGATTTCTATATTTAGCTTATAATGGTGATTTGCCTGAACAAACTATATCCCCAGAACTACAACGTATATTTGATTGTGGGGATGCATTAGGATATAGATTTGAGAAGTACTTTGAAAAGATGGGAATCTTAATTTCCACTGAAAGTCAGGTTAAATGTGAGGACCCTAAAATGTCAGGGCGTATAGACTTCATTATTCGACATGAAGGTATTCAAGATAGGGCTGTAATAGAATTAAAGTCTATTAATAGTAGAGGGTTTAAAGCATTATTAGATAGACCTAAACCTGAACATATTATCCAAACACAGATTTATTTACATTTATCGAATATTAAACATGGTATAGTCTTGTATGAAAATAAAAACGACCAGCAGACTAAAGCATTTGTAGTCAATTATGATGAAAATGTATGGAATAAACTAGTAGAACGATGCCACAAGATTATGGCAATGCGGGAACTTCCTGCTAGATGTACAGGACCGAAGTACTGCCAATGTAGAGGTGTAGCATGAGCCAATTAAAAATGGAAAAACGGGAAGGCTGGACTCCTTATAGAGCATTAACTAATGTTGATAACTTTATAGAGAACTTAATGGTCCCATCTATTGGTAAGGAAGTAGCAGTAGACCAGAATTTAGACTTCCCAAATCTTATGAATGCCGACAATAAAAAGCTAGAACAGTTTTTAACGATGTATGGGGGCATTAAAATGTATTTAGAAACCCAAGTAGCAGATGTATTAGCTAAAAAGAATGCTTTAGAAGCGGCTTTAAATGAAGGTATATCTATTGCAAAGGCTAAAATTTGCGACCAGCGGGAAGAAGAAGGTAAAAAGAAGTATACTCAGGACGAAATTAGAGGGGTAGTATTAAATGAATACCCTGCTTTAAAAGAATTAAGAGAAGATATTATTGAATTAGAAGCTATACATGCTAGACTTAATGGAATGAAAGACGCATATGCCCAAGGATTTCAAACAGTCTCTAGAATTGTATCGCTTCGTACCTTTGGGGGGGCTAATGCATAGAGTAGAACCAGAAGTATTCTTAGTAGCAGAACAAAGAGTTAATCATTTAGACCTAAATAACTATCTAATAAGTATTGGAGCTTCTGAATGGAGGTCTGATTCAGATATTGCTTGTCAGGAATTGATTGAAGTAATGGGACGAGGATGTTATAAATCATTTGGAACTGATTTAAATCCAAATGTAACGAAAGTAAGAGGTTCAAATGTAGAGTATCTACAAAATATTCTAAACGTGGGGCACGGCTCTGTACTAGAACACGGTTGGGTATCCTTTATGATTACTAATACTAGTAGAGTTGTAACCCATGAATTGGTTAGGCATAGAGCGGGGACTGCTATTTCTCAAGAGAGTCTACGTTTTTTGCGTTTAGAGGATATGGGTTTGTGGATACCAGAAGCATATGCAGATGACCCATATTCTGAAGACATCTTTAAAGAAACGTGGGAATATTTAGAGGTTCAATACGCTAGATTAATCGAAAGAGCTAGTATAATAGAAGATAGAGATTTTGATTCTCTACCATTTAGTAAGAAAAAATACTATACATCCGCTGCTAGAAGGGTTGCTCCTATCGGAGTGGCTACGAATATCGGATGGTCTTGCAATATTAGAGCCGCTAGGCATATAATTGAGATGCGAACTGACGAACATGCAGAAGAAGAAATTAGATTAATCTTTAACAAGATTGGTAATATATTAAAAAATAAGTATCCTGCCTTATTTTCAGATTATGATGTGGAGACTAAGGGGGCGGATAATAACCAAGAGTGGTCAACCAGTAGGAGGAAAGTATAATGCAACGCATTACTATATTAGATTTAGTTAAAGATACCGAAATTATTAATAAGGGAATTGAATACGCCGTCCATGTTAAGGATATTGATACGTTAAAGAAAGCCGTAATAGATTTAAAAGAATGTGCCGATATTATGGATGAGATTGTAGAAGATGATTTCGGGGAATAGAGAAGCTTTTAAAGTAATATCCGAGGCACAGGCTCCGTTATATCTAGGGTTGGACTGCTCATCTAGAGCTATTCATGGTGTATGGATAGATGAGAATGAACGTATTATAGCAATGGTTAAATGGCGTAGTGGAGAAACAGAATTTGAATCAAGATTCGTTGAAATTTGCTTGAGTTTTGCCAAAGATTTGAGTAAAATAAAGATACCAACTAATGCAGCTGTGGAGGCTGCAATATTTATCCAGAACCCCAAATCGACTATGGAAATAGCTTCGGTAGTTGGGGGAGTTCGATTAGCATGTGCTTCCAATAAACTGGATTGTTGTTCGGTAGATAATCGGCATTGGAAGAAGTCTATCTTAGGAAAAGGTAATTCCAATAAGAAAGACATCAAAGAATTTGCAGTTGATAAATGGGGAGAACTTTTTATAGAGCAGGATTGGGCAGATGCTGCATGTATCGCTTTATGGAGAAAAAGAAAATTAGGAGGAACTAATGGGACTACAAAAGACTAGTAAAGATTCAGCTTATTATTTTATGGAGCCTACAGAGGAAGAAGGAGTTTCAAAGGATACATTACCTGAAGGCGTAACAGAAGAAGAGCTTAAAGAACAATATGGTAAGTTGGTCTGGTGCGAATATTACGAATGTAAGTGGAATAAGCAAACAGGGGCGGAAAGACAATTAAGCACACTCTTAAAAAATAAAACTTATAGGGGTTTTAAAGACGACGATGGTATGAAAGGGTTGTGTGGACGCCCGGATGAAATAGCGATACGGTTTAAAACAATTGTATCAGGCAGTCAAAAATATAAGGTTCCCGCATGTTTTTGTTCGAATACTAAGATTACCGGACATATAGATTTTTCTAAGCTTTTACAGCCCGACGGTTCACCGTGGGGTGGGAATATAGATTCAGGGCATCCTTCGGATTCAGGCATACAGGATTATATGAGCCTGTAATAGCAGTGGAATAATATAGACGGAGGATAAAATGCCAAAGACATTTGACCCAGAAGTACGGTTAAAGGCAATGGAGTTATATTTGGAAGGGAATCCAGTAACACATATTGCTGAAGAACTAAATAAAAAATATGATATAGAAGTTAAACCGACCACTATTTATATGTGGGCACGGCAAAGTAAATGGAAAAATGATAAGGTTGAGGCAAGAACCGCTGCGGTAGAGAGTATCAAGGAGTCAGAAACTCAGCGGTTTGCCCGCATTCAAAAGGAACATTTAGATGACTATGGTAAATTACGTAAGAAAGCATCATTAGAATTAGATGGTCATATGTTTGACCGTCCTTTTGATGCCGCTAAAGCACTAGACCTAGGTATAAAAGGTGAACGATCTGTAATGGAGGGTATGGTAAGTCTTCAATTCATACAAGATATAATGTCTGTATTAGTAGAAGAGGTGCAAGATACAGAGATGTTACAAAGGATAGCCTTTAAATTAAAAGCTTTGATGCAAGCACAGGAGTCTAATGACTGAACTAAATGACGCTACTACTTTTAATGATGCTTTTGCTAGATTAGCTGATGGCTTAACTAACCATCAGTCAGTAAAGGTTGGAAGCTTTTGGGAGTTTCTTCGGGATATCTGGAGTCAAAGTTACGATAATCCTGAGTATTTTCAGGCGTGGCACGTTGGCGTATTAGCGGAAGATATTGAACAATGTATTGAAGATGGATTAAATTATGTTGCTATTTTGCCACGTTTCCATTTTAAGAGTACTATTTTAGGACATGCTTTTAGTGTATGGAGATTACTTAAAGCCCCAAGAGATTGCTCTGTCCTATATTTATCTTATAGTGATTTAATGGCTAGATATCATATATCTGAAATTAATAAAACTGTTCAGAGAAATCCTATATTGACTCAATGGATGACTAGCCGTTCTCCAAAAGCAGATTTTTCTTTTAGATATTATATTAATAAGAAGCCTATGGAAATAAGCCATGGCGGTCTTTTTTCATTTAAGAGGGGTATGCACGTTAATGGTGCTTTAATTGCAGATGACGTACTACGTGACCCAGAAAATCCATTGAATCTTAGTCAGTTATCTAAGGTTGAAGACCACTTTTTAACAGAGAGTATGTTTATTCCTTTGAAAGGTGTTCCTGTATTAGTTCTAGGAACCCCTATGATGCCGGGAGACTTATTAACAAACCTACAAAAAGACGACCGTTTTAAGTCTAGGGTGTTGCCAGCATTAGACCCTGTACCGGGTCGAAGGGTTTTAATGCCTGAATTGTATAGTGAAGAATGGCTTCTTCAACAACAGAAGGCTCGACCTAAAGCGTTCGCCTCAGAGTTTTTACTGCAACCCTATTTTGCTACGGAAGCATATTTTGAGGATAAAGATATTATCGCTTGTGAAGATGAAACTCTTGTGAATCATCCCGCTAGTAAGCAGTATATGTCTGAAGAAGGGGAAGATTTATTTGCGGGGTTTGACGTAGGAAAGAAACGACATCCTTCCCATCTTGTTATATTTAGACGGGTAGGAGATAGGATTGAACAGGTACATCAGTCATGGTTAGACGGCTGGAATTATTCAGACCAGATAGAATACTTAAATGATATAGCAGAGAAATTTCATATAATGAGAGGATACGTTGATAATACTAGAGGAGAATTAGAAGATAGAGGATTAAATAATGTTTGGAATGCAATGCACTTTTCTTCAAAGTCTAAGAATACTATGGCACAAGTTTTTGAACAATATGTCCATTCGGGCAGATTGAAATTATTAGCTGATGAGAGGCAGCGTGGACAGATACTTTGTGTAAGTAACGAACTAAAGGCCCCAGAAACTCCTATGGGCCACGGAGATGCATTCTTTTCGGTAGCAATGGCTTTATATGCGGCATATGAGTGTTCATTGTATAACTTTCAGAACTTAGGGAATGTGGCAGATTGGATGGCGGATATATCTCCTGATAATCCGCAGTCTTTAGGGAATAAAAATCCGACTTCCGAGTTACACAATAAGGTGATAACTTCCTTGACAAATAGTGCTTCGGCGTCATATAATGACCCAAATGCACCGATTAGTGGGGGCGGTATGGAACCAATCAATCCAATGATGGCACCACAGAAACCTAACCCGGCCTGTGAAGACAGTCTATGCGGACCTTCTTTCTGGGTAACTGAACGGAAATTATGTTTATTTTGTGGATATAGAGGATAGGAGGAATAAATGGTAGCGATTGATAACACAAAACCCGCATTGTCTGAACAGGCTGAAATTATTTTAGAGCATAGATATTATTTAAAAGACTCAAACCATGAATCTATAGAAGATTCTGAAGGTTTATTTCGTCGGGTAGCAGATTCTATTGCATCTGTTGATAAGGATTGGTATTGTGCTTTACCCGTAGAAGTAGAATTATTGTCTAAAGAGTTCTATGACATAATGTCAAATTTAGAATTTTTGCCAAATTCACCCACATTAATGAATGCTGGTACGGAACAAGGAACTTTATCGGCTTGTTTCGTTTTGCCTTTAGAAGATAATATGGAAGGAATAATGAAAGCCGCTACAGATGCGGCTATGGTACAGAAATTCGGTGGGGGCACGGGTTTTTCGTTATCTAAAATTAGACCTAAAGGAGCTTCTATTTTAACTACTCATGGGGTTGCTTGCGGTCCCATAGAAGTTCTAAAGACCTTATCTAGAGTTTCAAGTATGATTACTCAAGGTGGAAAACGAGATGGGGCAAATATGGCAGTAATGAGTGTGTATCACCCAGATATTGAAGAGTTTATTCAATGTAAGAGTAAAGAAGGGGAGATTCATAACTTTAATATTTCTGTTGCCGTAGATAGTAATTTTATGAAAGCTGTGCATAGTGATGCAGAGTACCCTTTAATTGCTCCTCATACTGAAGAAATCATTGAATGGAAGTCTGCCAGAAAGATTTTTGACCTGATTATTCAAGGGGCTTGGATAAATGGGGAACCCGGCATGATTTTCTTAGATAGAATTAATTCCGATAATCAAGTTACTAGGGAATTTGGAGATATAATTGCAACGAATCCTTGTGGAGAACAACCTCTATTAGGAAATGAAAGTTGTAATTTAGGGTCCATTAATCTCGCTAAATTTTATATTCCATCAGATGAAGAAGATTGGAGAGAGTCCGTTAATTGGGACAGACTTGCTAAAGTTACTTCTATTGCTTCTCATTTTTTGGACAATGTAATTGATGCTAATCAATATGCTGTTGTAGATATAGAGGATATGACTAAAGCGACTCGTAAAATCGGATTGGGAATTATGGGGTTTGCTGATTTATTGGTTCAATTGAAGGTTCCCTACAATAGTGATATCGCTCAGGAAATAGCAAGTTCTATTATGCAGTTTATTCGTACGACTTCAGATGCATATTCTATGAAATTAGGAAGTATTAGAGGACCTTTTCCAGCGTGGAATAAGAGCGATTATTCAGTAGTAGAGAATTATAGAAACGCTTGTAGACTAACAGTTGCTCCAACTGGAACAATTTCAATGATAGCCGGATGCGCTTCCGGTATAGAGCCTTTATTTGCATTGGTGTGGAAAAAACAAAATATTCTAGAAGGAAAGACTTTATATTATGTAAATCCATACTTCGAACAAGTTGCTAAAGATGAAGGATTTTATTCTGAAGAATTGATGGATGCCCTTGGAAATGGAGCTTCTCTACAAGAAATGGAAGAAGTTCCCGATTGGATTAAGGAAGTCTACATAACTTCTCCAGAGATTAGTGCTGAAGACCATGTAAATATGCAAGCCGCTTTTCAAGCGTGGGTAGATTCAGGCATTTCTAAAACAATTAATTTTTCGTCTGATGCTACGATTGAAGATGTAAAAGAGGCTTATTTAATTGCATGGAACACTGGATGTAAGGGAATAACCGTATATAGAAATGGAAGTAGAGAGAAGGAGGTTCTAGTGACAGGAACAAAAGATACTAAACCAGTAACGTGTGGCTGTGAGTCACCTATGATAGTCCAAGAAAGTGGGTGTATGTCTTGTAAAAATTGTGGGTGGAGTGCTTGTGAAGTTTCATAAAGTATTAAAGAAGCTAACCCATAAAGAGACGAAGAAACTAGCTGTTATAGCTGTTATAATAACCGTAGCCCACGCAGTTGAAGATATAGCGTTAGTTGCCATAGGACGATTTACTACCGTTGAAATATGGATGTTAGCAATAGGAACAATTTCCTTTAGTATTTTTATAGGATTAATAGCAAGGATACCCTCAGTAAAGAAATTTATTAGTAGTTAGGAGGAGTTTAGATGTTAGGAAACATGCTAAGAGATAGGGAAGCACAGTATGTAGCCAGTAAAGATGAGGCTACACAAACATGGAGAATCCTAGATACATGGCATGATGTATTACGAACCATGGGTCCAGAAGATGAAATTGAGGACGATAGTGCTGCTATTACAGTGCTAACTGAAGGCGCTTTTATAGCATTAGTAAAAGAAGCAGCTAGACTTGGAGTATTGCAAAATGCTACAGGTGGAAATACAGACATGTTTGAGTCTTTAAAAGCCGGATATATAAGCGAATTAGAAGAAAAAGACCGAGAAATCGCAGAAATTAAGAAAAAAATAGTAAAATATGAAGAGGAGGTACACGACCTCCGACTAGTTAAAGAGAAATCTGAGGGGACATTGTTAAAGGAAATGGCTATGCAAACCCTTTTAAAGCTTACAATGGCCTCTGATGTGGAGAAATTAACTCGTAAAGAGGAATAATATGAAATTATCTGAATTTTTACCTGAAGTACCCGCCCTAGCACAGCAAATATCCGATTTGAATAATCAAATGGGTATGTTTCAACTTATGAAATCGGGAGAAACTGGTTCAGCCCCCACTATGGGGCTAGACCATGTTGTGAATACGTGGGTACGCCACCAAATGGCTTATCGACAGCAATTAGTTATGGATATACAGACTATATGTATGTCGGTAGAGGAAATTAGAAGCCCTGTAAACCATATTACTCAAGAAGTCTTTAGAAGAGGCTTGGAATGGGAGCCTACAAAGGAAAAACCTGACCATGACCAGTTAAAAGTCTTTACGGACTTTATGAAAGACTGTAATGTGTTTGACCAATCTTTAGAAGAGGTGTTACGCCAGTTTCATTACGATATTAATACCGTAGATGATGGCTTTTTATACCTTGCTAAAGAATATAAAGATATGGATGATGGGTCTCTACGTTCTAAAATCATTGAGATACGAAGATTAAACCCAGCATTGGTTGAATTTGATTTGGATTCTGCGGGATTACCTAAAAATGCCCATTTCTTATGCCCAATTCATAGGGATGAAGTACAAGACGGTCCTACTCAATGTGAACATCCGGGATGTAAACGAATGTGTTGGCCCGTTATGTATAAGTACTACCATAGGAATAAACATATTTATCTTTTTGATAATGAAGTTATTCACATATCTAAGTTTGCTCCATCTGAAACATATGGATGGAGTCCAGTATTAACCATCTTTGAAAAAGCTTTAACCTTAATTGGTATGGATAAGAATTTATATCGGTACTTCTTTGAGAGGAAGATGCCCGCTTCAATGGTGATGGTATTTACAGATGACCCAGAATCATTACGTAGAGAAAGGTCTAATCTAGCGGCGCAAACAAGGATGGACCCGAACTTTGTTCCAATGGTAGCGGTCTCAGCTAGGAATAATAGAGGTAGAGTTGACATGGTTCGCTTATTCCATACCCTACAAGAGATGGATTATCTACCAGTAAGGGGAGAAATTAGAGAACGTATTGCAGCTATGTGGGGCGTTACTCCAGCATGGCAAGGTGCCCCCGAAGCTTTTGGAGGCTTGTCTCAACAGACACAACAATTAGTAGTGATGAGTCGTGTCGTAGAAGGGGACCAGAGGATGTTCCATGATAAAGTGTTCCCCCTTCTATTAGATGCGTTTGGTATCACAGATTGGGCAATTAAGCTACCAACTCCAGAAGAGAAAGCTGAAGCTACTCGAATTAGCTTTGCCCAACAAAGGGTCGCAGTAGCTAGTCAATTAAACCAAATGGGCTTTACAGTTAAGCTCAAAGATGATAGTATGGATATGGAAAGTCTCTCCTTTATAATTGAGGGTACGGCGGTACCTATGTCTCAATTACAAGGTGAATCTCAAGCCTTAGCCATAGAACAAACAATACAACAAAATCAGCAACAAGAGCAAATGATGCAACAGCAACAACAGATGCAAGAACAAGCTGGTGGAGCAGAAGGAGAAGAACCTGAAGAAGAACCAGAAGGTACTGAAGGTGAAGAATAATGACTCAACCTCAACCAGAAGACATAGAAAAATTAATAGATGATTACATACAATTAAAAGATATGCTTGCTAAAGCGGGCGATGCCTTATCAGTATATATGTCATCTGAAAGTGTTCAAAAAGCCTTTACCCCTGATTGGAGGGCTAAAGGTCCTAAAGATGAACGGGACATTGATAAATATGCGGAAGCTAGAAAAAGGAAAGAAGAAAATAGAATATTTGGTATCAAGGAATTTGGTGGTCAAAGACAGCCACTAGTTAAGACATGGATGGAGTCCTTACAAGAACAAGGATTTTTTGCCCCTTTGATTAAAGATTGTACCGCCCATCAAATGTGGTTCTTAAATAACGGTATTGATTATGTAGGCACCTTTGGAATGAACGGACATGTGTTTGTTGAGAAGGCTACATTTAAGCCCACATTTAATAATCCGGGAATTTCTTATAATCCTTCGGGTCGTAATAAAGATGGTAAAACAACTGAGCCTAGGCCAGCTGTTGAATCACTTGAATTTGATGGAGATGATAGTTTTTAATTAGGAGGAGCCATGTCTAAACTTGATAGGTGGATGCTAATTGGAATGTATATTGCAGCTTCAGCAGATGTCGCTATGGCGTTGGGGGTATGGATTTTAGTAAGTAAATTTTAGAGGTAGTAATGATTAGAATGACTAGTGGGAAAAAGATGAAGATAGAGGAAGCATCATTAAAGATATTGAAGGAAGGGAAGTTATGTTCAGGCCCCTGTCATATGATTGATGGGGAGTTTGTAAGAGATGTCATAGGAGTAATTGAAAACCATGCCTACGTAGAAGGGTTGGGGTGTTGTAAACGGGAAGACTCTATCGTTAACGATTGGTTTAGAATTGTTTTACATGATGAGTGTGATACTCAACCTAGAGCAATAGGATATAAGAATGATATAGAGAGTCTAGAAAAGAGGGCTAAACATATGGCCACATATATCTTTAAGTGGAAATGGCCTACTTATTAAACGGAGAGGTACAATATGAGCATACCAAAAACTTTAGGTATCGTTACGGGAGCTATTCCTGTAGTGGGTTTAGCTATTGGTGGCGTTGTGGGAGGAGTGAATTTTAAGAATTCTGTCGATATGTTAGATATGGATATGCAACGTCAGCAAGAACAAACTAACGCCATTATTGAAATGATACCTGATGAGTATGATGATAGAGGTATTCGCAATAAAATAGAGTCTCTAAATATTCCTGATGAATACGATGATAGTTATTTAAATGACCGTGTTCAAGCTTTAGATGTTACTATAGCTGAGATTCGTACCATACTAGATAATATGAATCTAGATGTTGAATCTTATGATGACTCTGATATACGTGGACGTATTGCTGAGATAGAAGGTTCCATCTCTGCTATATCTACCATTGACATGACATCCTCTGGTGATGTTGATATTGGCCCTCTAGTTATGCGGTTAGCCTCAGTTGAAGGAGCCGTTGATAATATTAAATCTACCCTTAATAACCTCAAATCTGATGTAAGAAATGCTCAAGGTTCTTCGTCTCGTTATGATGATTCAGGGTTACGGAGATTGATTGAAGGTGTATCTAGTGACTTATCAAATCTAGAGAGGCGTATGTCATCTGTAGCCTCTGGAGGTACCGTAGCTAGTTATGATGACAGTAGCCTCAGAAGGGCCATACAAGCCCTTGAGAACGACGTACAGACGCTTCAGAGGGATAGAGGGGCAACGTATGACGATTCTAGTGTACGGGCGTCTATTGCAGAGTTACAAGACGATATGGGGAACCTAGAAAATAAATTAAATTCGGCTAGTCAAGGAAGTTCTGACCCTAGAGTAGACACTTTATTACAAGATATTTACCATATTAAAGATGAAATAAGTTACCGGTTAGATGATTTAGAACATATGGTTCACGAATCTATGGATACTTCGACCGGGGGATATCAAAATGATACAATGTATTACCAAATGCAAGAAGAATTACAATGGACATTAGAACAGTTTTATTTTGAGATAGAAGATATTAGAATGCAGTTATGGGATTTACAAGAGACGGTCAATTTTTTAGCCAGTAACCCTACTACAAGTTCAGGGAATAGTGGGGCTTCGGGAAATACCAGTGGGTTTGGAACAGGGATGGAACCCCACATGTTATATCTAGAACATTCAGAATCTAGTTATACGGGGGAGTATTTCTTAGATGGATACTTTAATGGTTTTCCCATGTGGGTTAACTGGAATTGTGGAACTCCGGGTAGTCAGTTTGAGTTTTGCTATATCTTTAGACATCCAGTAGCTTTCACAGCAAGTGGATGGGTTTGGGTAGTCCAACCTATTCCTCCTAGTACAGAGTGGATGGCGAATGCCTATGTAGACGCAGAGTGGCCTTGGAAAGGTCATTGGGATGGAGCAGTACATAACGTCACACCAATCGAGTAGGAGGAAACATGAAATTTAATATGGCGTTTCTTGGTACCCTAATTCCCTTAATAGTAGTTGCTGTTGGTTTAATTGGTTGGGTAGTAACTCTAAGGGCAGACTTAAACGTAGCACAAAACCAAGTAGCTGAAGTGCGGGAACACATTCCACCACTACAAGCAGAGGCTAAACAGTGTGCTATAGAGATTCACAATCTACATGAGTTGATTAAGGACATTGATAAAATAGAGGAAGTGGTTGAAGATGTAGACGTTCTAGTTTATCAAATTAATGAGATGTCAGAAGATGTGGATGCGTACGGACCGGACATAGAACAACTGAAAAGAAACTTAGCTATTGCTAATGACCAAATGAAAACTATCTTGGCTGACCATGCTTACATGGGTGAGATGTTAGAGGGTATGGGAAAGACTCAGCCAGCAGGAGAGCGTAGAGATTATGGGGGATACGGGGGCTATTAATTGAAACTCGTATTAGCCTATGGTATACTAACACTTATTATGGGAGTGGTGGTTTTGTTTAATACAGCACAATCACCTTCCCATGCGTCTAATGGGATATGCCCAACGTCTACTCCACCTCCTCCCACAATGACATGGAAGGAATTAAGCATGACATATGATGAGTGGGTACCTTATCCCGGTACTGGTGTTAATACAAAAAAGGGATGGATTAGAGCTAACGATTTAATTGCTATTAAAAATAGTGCGAAACACATATCTACTGTTGACATATTACAGACTTATGAGTATAATGTTATAGCACGACGTTACGGACTTCGGATTGAAGTAATGGGGGAAGAAGAGTACGGATTTCCTCCTATACAAGGATTTGGTACCATATTTGGAGGAGTAGTCATAAAGAATGAGTGGCTGCCGAAGAGGTTAAGATGAAACAGTTTATGATAGGAAATGTTCTTACTATGACAGTATCTTTACTACTTGGTGTTTCTATTGGTATGGGAGGCTTTTTGTTATATGTAGCGCCTAAAGATGATTCTAGTGAATACTTTTGTTTTAAGGGAGCGCTGTCAATAATGCCTAAAGAAGAAACAATGGTTATGGGAGAGCAGGTAGTGTGTGCTAAAGATTGGACTCTCTCTAATATGTATGGGCCTGTTGGAGTACTCCAAGATGAACTAGATAAAGGTACTGATACTAAGATTAAGTTCTCTACATTAGAGTCAATTAAACGCAAATATCAAGATAGAAATCGGCAAAAGATGAGCAATGAAGGGTTGCTCAGAAAAAATTAGGAGGTTTATATGAGAACGCAACGAAGTTTTTTTGATACCCTAACCCCAGAAGAATTACATACAATTACAGATGACCGGGATACTCCGCATGAATATAGTTTTTGGGAACAAATGAACCCTGAAATATGGGAAAAAACATGCAATGCTCAACAAATACTAACAATGCGAAGAGTTGCAGAT
>VTLG01013903.1_pt1 | contig 25248 bp, 44 predicted proteins | sample 4694571 | NCBI WGS metagenome assembly VTLG01 (sample SAMN12604809, study PRJNA352737) | marine metagenome | biome: ENVO:00000447; feature: ENVO:00000209|ENVO:00000569|ENVO:01000036; material: ENVO:00002151; isolation source: viral sequences binned using virsorter ...
AGCAGACCCCTCACGCAAGATGATCCTCCGTCCCACGCGCCCGAAGACGGGTAATGACATCACAGGGTGGAAAGCGGTAGCAGATGGAGATGCGAGCGCTGGGGTGTCGGTGCCAGCGGGACAGGACCTTGACCTCTATCTGGGAGGCTCGCCAAAGCTGGGTGAGCTGACAGCCCTCTCTGTGGTCGTGACAGCGACTGGCAACTACACGCTAACCGTTAAAGACGATACGACTACGTTGTCGGGACCAACCTCGGTGTCGAATGATCAGACGGTAACCCTTACCGCAGCCGACTACGCAGCGTGGGACCTTTCGCTCCTCAACGTCGAGATCGATGGGTCATCCGATGCGGTGATAAAGCAGATAGAGCTGGATGTGCGCTTCTCGGACTTTCTGGCGTTTCAGGAGGCTGCTCCTTCGATCTACCAGAAGGTCACAGGCTTCTCGGATGTGACGGGCAACTACAGAGACGGGAACATCATCACATCGTCCTCTGGGAGCGTCCTACGGAACCCTGCGAACATCCTCGAAGCGATGCTGCGCAACCCCGATATGATGAATCTCTTAGAGGCATCGATAAAGAACGGGTGGGCCGAAGCCACGACGAGTCGGGCGAGCTATAAGTTCGACTTCGTGCTGAATAGGGCCGTAGAAAGCGGGTTCTTGAGTGAGTTCTGTCTGCAAGCGGGACTCCACCTCTACCCCGAAGAGGGAGGGTGGTCGGTAGCAGCCTTAGATAAGACCCGCGCGCCATCTCATTTCTGGTGGGGCGATTACCATATGCCCGTTCGCAACGGGTTGCGCGACCCCTCGCAGTGGCAGTATGACTTCAAGATCGACCCCGCGCCGATCTCCGATGTAATCAACGAGGTGGCTTTTCGCTATAAGAAGTCTCCCGCTGTCGATGAGTATAAAGCGGTCAAGATCGCCTCTGGGCAGTATCGCTTCACTGCCAACTGCACCATCGTCTCTGGTGGTGCCACAGGCACCCTGACGGACTCCTCTGGAGTCTTTGTGAGCAACGATGTGATCGATGGCGAGTACGTGTATGTGGAAGGGCAGCGTTTGTATAAGGTGGATGATGTAGTCGATGCCAATAACCTGACGATCTCTCCCGCTGATGGGACGGGACAGGTTATCGCCACCACCGGAAGCACGAAATACTATCTGGGGCCGAATATCAACGGAGAGGCGCTGATGTCCCAGCTTGCCTACAAGACGGTGCAAGCGCTGGGGACACGCCAACGGATATTCACTGATGACGGTGGTTATAAGTCCAACCTCGTACAGGACGATGCCACCGCAACCCTGATCGTTGACCACCTGATGGAGTGGTTCTCACAGCCACGTGACAGGCTGGAGTTCAGCCTCTTCCACAGCGCTATCGACGTTCAACTGGGCGATATCGCTTACATCGACCACCCCCGGATGCGGACCTCGAAGCGTCCGGTGTCGCTTACAACTATTAACGGCGCCCATAGCGACAGCGACACGACAGTGGCCGTGGCGAATGCGGGAGTATTCCGCGAAAACGACTACATCTACGTGGTGAGCACTACGACCAAAGCACCGGAAGCGATGAAGGTGACCAACGTCAACGCCAGCACGAACATCCTCACCGTCACGCGAGGGACCCTTAATACCAAAGGGCAAGCGCTGGCAGGGGGCGAGAGCGTGAGGCGCTGCGAGCTAAAGTGGATGGTCACTGGGGTTAAGCCCTTTACGCCTAACAGCCCCTATATACGAGTTCGCGTAGAGCAGATGCCTCCCTCATACCTGCCCAGTGGCATTGTGGTCGCAGCGGGATCACCCAACTACACCAGTAGCACACCAACCGAAATAACCCAGTCAGGCTATGCGACCCTCTACAACGGTAGGGTTATCGATGAGCAAGCCGATTCGAATGTCTCGTACGTGAGCTAGGAGAAGAGATGGCTACTAACAGTTACAGCTATGGATCGCTCGGAGAGCGATGGACGGTAGGTGATCCCACCAGCAAAGACCGCTTAGATACCGCTCGCGTAAAAAACGATGCGAACCGATGGACGCTGACGCAGCTCCTTGATGACCCCGACGATAGTCCGTTCGCTCTCGCAGATGGAACTGCGGCCACAACGCAAAGCCCCGGAAACGATACCACAAAGGTAGCCACAACAGCCTTCGTGAAAGCGGCGGTCGATGCGTCCTCGACCGATCCCGGTGGGAGCAATACGTATGTACAGTACAACAACAGTGGAGCGTTCGGTGGGGCGGCAAATCTCGCGTGGGTCAACGGAACCTCGACGCTCACGGTTGCCGGGACCGCGAACGCGAAACTGCTCAACCTGTCCGCATCGGGCGCGGCTCTTGCATCGCAGAACGCATCGAAGATCATATTAGTCGATTTCACCGATCCCACGACGATGTGGGATGTGGAAATATTTTTGGCGCGGGTGCGACATACGAGTTGGTACGAAGAACTTGGTGCGCCACCGATGCGTGGGGCGATATGGATCAATAATGCAAAGCGAGATATCGTCTGGTGGAATCTCGACACTGATGCTGTATATATGACATTTACAGCGGCGGCAAACAATGTAGTGGGTGCAGTCGATACAAATGATATCGCGTTTCTTGATGGCAAGTTGTATTTCGCGCAATCCACTGGATCACGTTTGGGTATAGTCGATTTCTTACGAGATCATATCAAGAAACACGACGAATCGCAGATTATGCTGTATAAGGGGAATGTAAAAGAGCGAAACGATGGGAATAACTTTCTGTCATACAACACAGCCGCAAGTCAGCGTATCCTCTGCGTCAACTCCATCTACTCAGTAGCCGCAGTGCGTGACCCCCTGCGATTCGACGAGTTTGATAGACCAGAACACTGGTGGGCTGTTTCTACCGATGCGTCAGGTGGAAGCCCCTCGGTATCTGTATACAATCCAATTACTGATACGATCTATTATGGCGGCAACCTTAACTCATCGGTGACCTCTGCGAACAAACCCGTTGCGTTGTCTCCGAATGGTGGTTTGGTGTTAGCAGTGGATCTTGGAAGTCAAGAGTATGTGAACTGGTTTTCAAGTGTTTATGCACTATATGCGGATTGGGCAACGGGCTGGAATGAAATGTATCTGAAGTCGGGCAACACCTTCAATACACATCCGTTCTCGTCAAGCGTTGATTGGGCGGCGTTGGATATTTGTGATGCGCCCCCGTTGGGCGGACAGTCCAATATCGTAGCGGTGGGCGGTGACGAGGGACTCGTCCTCGCCTTTGCGCATACGGGCAACGATAGTGACAAGACCGCTATTATAGCTGTGACAAGCTCCTATAATACTCCGTATATGAAAGGGGCGCGAGCGGGAGCATATCCTCTCAATGATGCTAATGACCGTGGAGGGGGTGGTCACAATCTTACGAACAACAATACGGTCACGTTTGCGTCAGGCGGGCCGACAGGTTCATATGCTAATTTTGTCGCGGCTTCGAATCAATCTCTGACGTTAGCGGATCACGCCGATTTTGGCGGGATGTCGGAACTGACTCTCTCTTGTTGGTTTAAGCGAGACATAGACAGCGGAGCCGCGATGGTCTTGATGGGCAAATACGATACTGCCTCTGGGTCGGATCGTAGCTTTCTGCTCCAAGTTGACTCTGCCGACAAGATTAATTTTCAGTGCATTACGAGTGCCGGATCGGTTGGGGCATCACCCGCCAACCCGGCAACCGTAATAGATACGTGGTATCACGTTGCCGCAATCTATGATGGGGCCAACCTTAAATTATATCTTGATGGTGTACTTATCGTGTCTGCGGCTCAGACAGGCACCGTTGTCGATACGACTGAGCCTTTTTGTATCGGGTCTCACACATCTGGCTCGCCCAATGCTAACTGGTTTGATGGTCAGATTGCCGGGGTTTTTGTCGGTAGTACTGCAATGACCGAAGCCGAGGTGAATCTTGAGTATCAACGTGGAGTGCGCGTTCTCGGTGGAGCAACGGCAAAGCTCGCCAATACCGATGTCAAATCCATCCGAATCGATCAGAACTCGGGACTCGCGGCGATCACCACAGCCGCAAATCAGACCGAGATTTGGGATGTGACGATGGGGCTGAGAGAGTCGATAGACGCGGCAAGTAGTGGAGACATCAACGATGCGGATGTGGCGTTGAAATCGGGTGCAGACGATCCCGAATATATCACAGGACGAGTGGCGGCTATTGAGTATGATGGACAAGCGAGGAGGGTGATCGATTAATGGCAAATATATTTACATCTCAGAGTGGGTTAAGCCACGCCGCGAAAGCATACGTGATGGCGGGCCGAGGCTTCGTTGTCGATGTGGCGGGTCGCGGCGATTTCACATCGATACAAACGGCGTGTAATGCTCTCTATGCGCGTGGTGGTGGTGGTCGAGTGTGGATACGTAACGGCACGTATTACGAAACGATTGCGACCAATGCGAGTCACGACAACTTGGTCATTGAGGGCGAATCGTGGGATACAGTAATAGATGGCGGGACAACCAACGCGCACACCTGCCACGTGTTGGGAGATTATTGCACCATTCAGAACATTCAGGTTAAAAATACGCAAGGGGCGGGAAACACTGCTATGGCAGTTTTTCTTAAAGGGGATCACGGTCGCGCACGAATGGTATACGTTTCTTCGTCGGATAAAGAGGGCATCTACGGGGAGGGGTCGGATTGGCGAGTGTTGGATTGCCTCGCCACCAATTGCGATTCGCGTGGGATCTACTTTGAGGCTCAATGGGGGAAATGTATTGGCAATACCGTTACGGGTTGCAGTGATGACGGTATCCGGGTGGGTGGTGCAGACAATTCTATTTATATCGGGAACAAAGTCACCAATTGTGGCGCTTGGGGGATAATTATCTATTCATTCTCGGACAATATCATTTGCACTGGCAATCGTGTGAGCGGTAATACAAGCGGCCAAATTTCAAATTCCTCGACTAATTCAGTCGTAGCAAATAATGACGAAACGTAAAGGATAAGCAATGAATCTATTCACTGATGGCACGACGAAAGCGACCACCGACGAGATCACGACTGCGCTTGCAGATTCTCAAGCCGCCGACAATACTGAGGAGAGAGATGAAACTGCGGTAGAGCTTCAAGCGATTATCGACGCAGATGAGAAATTGAAAGCGGCAGGGGTTACGGCAATAGCCGATGAGGTTGACGAGCAATGGGTTGCAGTGCAATTGCCGTCTGATGCTGATGGACAGCCAAAGTTCTGGGCGGGACAGGCCGCATCGATTGGTGAGGATCTCGGCGGCAATAAAGCCCGTACGAGTAAAAATTTAATGCGCGTCGAGCTTGCGCGGATCTCCGCTCTGCTGTGAGTCATTGCGAGATGGCGCTGTATCTGCTGATCGGTGCCGTTGCGCTGATATCAACCTACGTGGCAGTGACGGCCTACGTGATTCAAGCGACCAAGAAAGGCAAGCGGCGTGGACGCTGACCTCATAGTCTCAGCCGTAGCATTTGCGATCATCCTCCTCAATGCAGCGTCCCTGTTTCTCATTCTCTCGGTGCGGGATCGAGTGAGCGATATGTCAAAGCGAGTAGATGGTCAAGCGCAGCGGATAAGCCGTTTGACTGAGTGGCTTGAGGGTCAGAAGCCAGCGCGTAAACGTGGAGACTGAAGCAGCTGTAGCGCTTGAGCAGTTTGGCGCAACGAGCGGGTTGCAATCACTGATCAGTGATTGGGGATGGATCGCGGCTGTGGCGTTTCTGTTGCTGCTGTTTAAGCAGAGTATAGAGCAGGGCGTGGCCGGGGCGCTCGTTTTTTTTGGCGGCGATTACCGCGAAGATGATGTCGTGATCGTAGATGGTCGGCCGGGACGAATTACGCGAGTGGGACTAACCAAAACAGTGTTCTATTTGTACACGTACCGCGAGGGTGTATTAGTCGGCGGGACTAAGCTCGCGGTATCCAACACCTCGCTATCTGCGATGCGGATCGAAAAGCCGTTAGAGAAGTTGCATAGCGAGGACTACTGGAGATGGAGCGAGGGACCAAATGGAGCGGGTCGAGCGGATTAGCCAAGACTCAGCCCTTTGTATAGCTAACGCGATTAGAGTGTCAGAGTTTATGGATGATTACGCCACGGTCTATCGTCGTGACGGCGCGTATGCGTTTCAGTTGTCTGGAGATCCTCGGCCATTAGTAGCGGATCAGATCGTCTGGTCAACCGATCCAGAGATGCGAGATCAAGCCGTTGTTTTTAGTCGAAAAAAATGAATCGCATAAACTGGAACAATCCACCAGAGAATCCAGACGGGCTGTCGTTTGCCGATCTCAAGAAGATGTATGGGATCGTCTATCGCAATCTGCTGGACTGCAAGCGCAACCGTGGCGCTCTACAGTCTACGCTCGCCTCAAGTCGCAAGGGAGAGCTGTCGCTGCGGCAAGAGAAGAAGGTTCTCAAGAGCAAGGTGGAGATGATTTCAAAGAAAGCCGCTGCGAACAAATCGTTTAAAGAAACGTCTGGATGGAGCGCGGCGGCAATCGGGGGCGTGACACTCCTCTGGGCCGGTTTTGGCGAATACGGATACCCCGGCCCAGAGTGGCTGTTTGAGCACGAAATATTTTTCGGGTGGTGCTGCTGGGCTAGCACATCGCTCTTTGCGTGGGCGGCGAAGGGCTTTTACGGAGCAGATTAAATGGAGTGGGTTTTAATCGCGGTGGTTTTGATTTGGATCGCGGCGATTAAGAGCAGAGATCGTCACTCGGACTGGGAGCAATGGATACGCGACCTATTCCGCTAACTTGAAGAGGGAGAATAATGGTAGATGTAAAGGAAGTTGAGGCGAAGCGTAAGGAACTACAGGAAAACCTACAACAGCGAGCAGAGACGCTCGTAGCAAACGACCCCATATGCGCCGAGATTCGCGGGAACATCGCATCACTGAGCTGGGTCGTGGGAGACGATAATGCTGAGTCTACCGAAGATTAAGCTGGGCTTCGGCAAGGCCGAAGTCGTTAAAAGCGCCAAAGGCGCGGCGATAGCAGGGGTGGGCGCAGTAGCCTACACCGGGCTTTCGAGTATTGGGCTACTGCCTGATATCCTGAAGGGCGAGGAGATCGCGCCCTACACCGTTGCAGCGCTGGCTGTGCTGGTCAATCTGGCGCGCCAGCTACTGACGCAGCACTCCGCGTCTGAGTATTAGTAAGCGAGCGCGTCTGAAGGATGCAGATCCTTCATCTATAGATTTTCTATAGTTTTTATGATTTACGTGACGTAGTTTTGAGGCGTTTTGATAAACTACTAGTAGGGCAACGGATCAATTATTTGCAATTTTATACGTGTAATTAGGTGTAGTTTATCAAAACGTCAACACGCCTCTTACATTGCCATCAGAAGTCGTAGTTGTGTAGTATGTAGATTGCAAATATAATATATACAATGTTTTACGATGCGTAATTGCGTGACCATCTATAATATTTCTATAAAAATGCCTCAAAAGCGCCTATTTTGCTACTAAAAGTAGCTCATCCATAGCATTAGCCATTGCAGGGAGATCATCCGGGTAGAGGTGTCCATATATCTCTTGGGTGATAGTGGGATTGGCGTGGCGCATATGCTTGGAGACTTCTTTGATGTTGGCCCGGTATTTTTGGATTAGCAACGTAGCGCACGTATGACGCAGATCGTGGCACGTTACCAGACCAATGCCCGCTCTTTCCGCTGCAAGTTTTAAAACAGTGTTGACGGTGGAGTAGCTTCTTGCTTCTCCTGGGTTGGGCGAATATGTGCCGCTCGAAGGGAATATAAGACCATTGTCGCTCCATTCGGGGGTGCGTAGTTGCTCGGCTGCTTGCTCTATTCGATGGCGTTCAAGCCATTCGCAGATATGCGTCGATAGCGACACTTCGGCGCGGCTGGCCTCGGTTTTAGGGGTGGTCAACTCGCGGCGCCGATTTAAATTTCTCTGCACATTATACGTTTGACGTTGCCGATCCAAATATTTCCATTGCATCGCCAGCGCTTCGCTAACTCGGACGCCGGTCCAAAGCATTAATGAAAACAGTAATGGGTAGACGCTCTTGCTGTTTTCAATTAGTAGATGAAATTCATCTACGGTCAAAGCGCGACCTCCGCGTCGATCTTCTTCGACCTCATCTAATTCTTTGTCTGTTACCTCGGTTTCTCGGTAGCGAATCTTCGTTTTTCCGGGGTGGTGCCTAAGTATCCCCGCATTTACGTACGGGTCATAGATAGATCGAAATACCCATACCATCTTCTTAACGTATTCGACGCTGAGAGGCGCTGCGAGCTTGTCGGAGACATACTGCGCGAGGTCTTTGCTGGTGATGTCCTTTAGGTGATTTTGGCCAAAATACGGCTTGAGATGCAAATTTACGAGGCGCTGGTAGCTATCGTAGGTGGCAAGTTTGCTACGTTTGTACTGATCCAGCCATTCGTCTGCCGCATCACTAAACCGAGTGTTGGTGATTTTTTCAAGGGCTTCAGCGCGAACTTCAGCCAAGTATCGCTCGTAGCCTTTTTTCCCGCGATACTTAGGATCATTTGGTATTAGCTTCCAAACCTGTTTACCATTTATCGTTGGATTAATGTATCGGGAAACCCCACCGTCTGCGCGTGGTTTCTCCTGATAGTTCTTCCATCCTCGCTTTTTTGGCGCGGCTGCGAGAATATCGTTGTGGTCCGTTCCTCTTTGACCCATTCTTCTTCCTCGATAAAATTGCGGTGGATTCGAACGCGCCCCCCTACCCAGCGTACGGGAATTTCTCCAGATCTAACCATACGATATATAGATGACTCGCTCAACTGCAGGGCCTGAGCCACCTGCGATACTTTGAGCCAAACGGGTTCTGGCATCACAAACTCCTTTCAGGTGTAGGCTTTTGTCGTATAAATCTTTTAAATCGATCAACTTAGCTATTTTGCGCCCCTCGAAAACACCAAACTGACCATATTTTCGGGCGAATTGTCTAACGGCAGCATCACCTGTCGGTGCATCTTCAGATCGGGGACAAATTTTTTTACCAGATTCGTGATTTGATCCTCGTCCTCAAGGAAATCGCGCAAAACATCGCGGATCTCATTCGGCGTATTGACCTCTGCGTGATGGACGGTCACAGAGTTGAGTGCTCTCTGATTAATGGTTTCCATATTTAGCCTCATATAGATGGGGCAGATGCGAGACACGCTCTCAGGTCTTGAACCGCATTTCAGCCGTCACAAGACCCATCCCCGTTGAGACCCCGGCAACTGTCGTCAGCAGTTTGGGCGCGGGGGCGCAAGATGCGTAGCCTTTGACAGCGGTGCTCTAAATCCCGCAGCTACGCGCGCGGTGAAAGTCGTTTACGTGTGAAAGAGTTTTGTCTCTTTCAAGCTCCCCACTCGCTTCCCCGACCCTTAAAGAGGCCGCCAGCGGGGCTGGAGTCACGCTTGACCTCGCATCTGCTCGATTCTGCTTGATAAGAAAAAGCGGGGAAGAGTCCTATAGATGTACTCCCCAGAACATCTCCAGCGCTCCGTTGACCCTTAGTTGCGACGAGTGCTCCCCAGCATATTGTGTCTTCCCGCCGCCAATCAAATTTGCACTGACATAGGATCTTCCCCACCCCCTCGACACCCTAGCTCCCCGTCCAACCGTATATCGGTTAGACCTAGGTGTGCCGAGAATCACATTGCCTGTTGTTTCCCTTCCAACGTCTCCCACATCCCCGGCTGCTTCCCGTCATAGTCGAAGACCGTGAATGCTCCGATAGGCAAGAATGCCCTGCGCTTCTCGACCATTTCGCCACCGTGGCAATTTTTAGGGGCGCGCAGTTCCACCGTCTCATACTGGACGAGCTTGCTGCCCTTCTCGTCGCAAACCTTAACGAAAAAAACCGCATCGTCGATCAGGGTGCGGACAAAGATGAAAAAGGGCGCGCAGATCATCTTGGCGATCATCATACCATCCTCAAGCTTTTTTTCATCGACCCATACGGTCTGTATGCGATCAAAGTCTTTGAGGGCGTATTCGGGACGGGTCTTGATCTCTACGAGGGATCGTATTGTCCCGGTTTCGTCGGAGTAGATCCGGTCAACTCTCGAATGCTTGTCAGTGGACCGCAGTCCTGTGTATCCGGTGCTGGCTGCGATCCGGTCTGCGACTACTTTTTCAGAGGCGATGAAATCGACTCCCTCTTTGCTATCACACCCGCTCATTGCGCTTTCCTTTCGCGTAACAGCCGAAGCACAGGCCGTTCGAGGAGGGATGGCTATTACATCCCTTTGTCGCACATTTATCTTGATATTTTTTGCTGGCCCCATCGGACCACTGTTTTGCTCTGTGTTCCCACGGTATCTCGTGCTGCTTGCACAAGCGCTTGAATGCCCCTGCGGTGATTCCGAGCGCCTGTGCTGCGTCTACAGCAGAGGGGTATCGTCGCGCAGCTTCTTTCACCGCTTTGATTGGCGTTTTTCTCATCAGGATGTTGCCCCCCTCATAGACGATGACCTCTTATACCAGCTCTGGCTGCGAATGTCCTCCATACAGCGCTCTACCGTCTCGTCAGAGGCTTTCTCTGCGCGCATCATCTGAGCGGTTTTCTCCCCACGCTTCTCCCACTCGCGCGCCTTGTTTATCCGCTCTGCGTACGCCATTATTTCGCCCACTTTGGGCCGAAAGGTGCATTTTGGCTTGCCATCTGCGTCTTCGCTGGTGTCGGTGAGGTAAGCGAGGACTGCCTTACCCCAAAGATCCACGCCGAGCTTATTGGCTAAACTCGCCCACGTTAGCCCGTCCTCTTCAGTCAGCTCCCAGTTGTAGTCGCTGGACAGGCGACGCATCAATTCCCGGAAGACGGAGTAACCGTCCCCCAGCATCTCCTTCGGCGTTATCTGCCTCAGTGGTGTGTCCGAGCGCTCTGTCGAGCGCGTCAAAGCCTCTCTCGACACGAGATTGCCTATTTGTTCCATTGCCATTTTCTCCGAATGGTTCGAATGTGTGTGCGTAGTCTGCTACCTGCATCCCGCCTCTAGTCATTTCAACTAGGTAGGCTGGGCCTCGCTTGAGCATATAGTTGAGCTTCGGTTCGCGGTGTATCTTTTCGATGATTTCGACCACCTCCCCGAACGTCCAGTTGGGATGTCGGGCATTGAGTTGGGCGAGTGCAGCTTCGTGCTGGATTGGGGATTTAGAGCGCGACTGTATCGGTCCCCACATATTGTAGAGCGCGTTGGTGTCGTAGTCGGGATCGATCTGAAATACCTGATCCTCGTCTGAGTCGCGGGTGATCGTCACTTGCGGCTGTCGCTCATCGCGGACCCTATCCTCGCGGCCCAGGTTCTGCCACTTGCCCCAGTTGCATATCGACAACACGACTTCTGCATTGGGTCCGCGCGTAGTCTTTTCGATGACGATCATCCCCTCTTCTGCAAACCAGTCACAGATATTTTTTGCGGTGGTGGGGGAGACGTTGTGTTCTTGTCCCCCGTTGCCCTCGTAGGAGAGGGCGCGCGCCATTTTTGACCAGTTAGTCCGCACTAACCCCTCTGGATTAACCTCATTGGCATTGCCTCTATGGGCAGCTTTGCCCAGCAGCCACAGCCACAGCTTGAGGTAGTGGGAGTGCCTCCGCATCAGCGGGTGATGCTCGTCTGTCGCGCTTCGCCACATCAGAAAAAACCCCCGATCATCAGGCAGCATTGGCTCGCTCCTCTGCGCGGCGAATGATGGTTGCGGCCGCTACCAGCGTAGTCCGCTCCTCTCCCGACAGGCGCTGCGCGTAGCTGTCCACCATATCTGCGAGGTTGGTGGGTTCGGGTGAGGGCAGGGCAGGGATGTCGATGTCTTCGATGATGGCGAGTTGCAAGTTGCGTAGGGCGCGCAGGGCGCTCTCCACATCTTTGCCCGTTATGCGCGGTTCGCTCGCCAGCCTGTTTTGTACTGCGTGGGGCAGCTTCGCAAGGCGCTTCGCCACCGTAGCAGCCATACGCCCTTCGACCAGCGCTTGCAGGGCGCTTTCGGTGAGGTCATTGCGCAGAGCGATCAGCACCTTCGCTTCACGCTTGTGCATTCCCGTAGCCTCTGTGATGCGCTCTACAGCGCCATCTTCGGAGAGGATGCCACGTGTGAGTTCGCTGGCTGCGTTGACCTCCGCGCCCAGATTGCGAGAGCGCGCGATGTTGGTGACGAGGGTGGACTGCGCGCGGAGGTAGCGTTGCGCAGCATCGCGGACCTCTGCGAGCACCTCGCGTATTTCGAGATGCTGCAAGGACAGGGTGCGCCTGATCCCGTCCACGATCTTGAAGGGCTGCTCCGGTATGGTCCCATCGTATTCGAGGATGATGGGGACCTCCTGACCCACTTCCGCAATAGAGCGGGTGAGGGACGGGTCGTGCGGGATCTCAGGGATGTCCCTGATCTCACTTATTGGTACGCGCTCAAAGCGCCTGTTGTTGCTCAACATTGTGGTTCTCCGATCACGTTTTGTGTGTGTGTTATTTGTAGGTTACAGCGGTGATGGCAGCATTGCGTCCGAGCGTGGTCGCTGCACGTGCGGACAGTCCACCTCCACTGTTTACGTATTCGAAATGGCTCAACGGGAAAGCGGCGAATATGCCGGGGCGCCAGTCCTTATCGGTTCCCTCAACGCTTACCGTGGACCGCACCAGATACTCTACTGACGGCGTGGTCACCCGCTTATATCCTTCGTAATCTTCGACTTCGTGGACTCCCTTTACGCTGTCAGTGGTCGAGAGTTCCCAGCCAGCAAAAGCGCAGTAGGTGTCCGATTTGGTCCGACAGAGGGGGTGGTCGCAGTCCCTCGCATTGGAGGCATTTTTGTAAAAAATAGGCAACCGTTCCCTACGATCTTTGCGCACTTCGTGGGGACGCACGATTGCTGGCTCGTCCTCATCCTCCATCGTGGATTCGAGCGTGTAGGTGCCATTGTAGATGGCGCGAGGATGTACGAGGAGGATGCGCGAATCCCTATGCGAGAGCATATCGTAGGTGAGTTCGCGGGTGATGGGAACACGCCTAGAGATACCGTGCTGGCGCGCTTCTTCGATGAAGTCGGAGACGTATGGATAGTGCTCTTGACCTATCCACAGGATCATATCAGTGACCCCCGATTGGCGCTCGTAGAGGCGGGGACCCCGAAAATGACCTTGCGTCCACGGTAGGGGTGGGTCGAGGATAAAATCTTCTATAGATACGCCATCAGCCCCAGTGGGGACACAGGCGTATAGGCCGTGCTCTACGCGGTAACCGCAACCTCTGCGTATGGCACTGTTGACCAGTGGGATCTCTTGATCGGGCATTGTGGTTCTCCAGTTTTGGGTGTGTGTGTGGTTTTCGTTTCTGGCTGCGCTGGGATATAGGTCGCTCTATATCCCAGCGTCTCCATCAGCCAGATCCGGTGCTCTTCCGTTATGTGGTCATACTTCCACAGCTTGCCAGTGCAATCATAGATTGCAGCGAGCCTGTCCATCAGTTTTCAGCGGTTTCGAGCACGACTTCGCTCTGCTCTACTGATCCGTTAAGGGCCTCTTCTTGCTCTTCCTCTTGCTTCATTCTGACACCGAAATCGGTGAGCAGATTGCAGATCTCTTCCGCTTCTTCGCCCTTCGCGGCTAGCAGCCCCCGACCACCGGCCTTTGCTCCCGAAAGATGCGCGCGATCCATCAAGAGGTCTGCGCTGTATTCCGCTGTCTCATTAGGCCAGCGCCTCTTCAGGCGCGCGAGCACGTTTTTTAGCTGCTGCTGACGCTGAATCTCCAGCGTACGCTCTTTGTCTTTTGCGGTATTACTGGGCGCAGCAGTGGCAGCATCGTTGTCCTCTTGCGTGACCCCGCAGATGGCGGTGAGGGCATAGCGGCGAGCGTAGGTGATTGCGATGCCCATTGCCTGATTGCGATTGGTCCCTTTGGACTCTTCGCAAGTCAGTGGTATGCGCGATCTGATCCACTGTCCCGATCCTGTATGGATCAGCATCGTCACCACGTATTCAATGCCATCGATCCTATCAATGATCTGCGGAAACGCGATACCCGCATTGGATAGCGCCGGTCGCACGACATCGATGACGCTGTTTAGGTCCGCGAACTTATTCTTTAAAAATGGATTCTCAGACCCTTTAATTGCAGGGTCTATCTGCGATTGGGCGACTGCGAGCGCTGCTGCTATCTCGCCCACCTCTTCAGACATAGTTTCCCAGCCTGATTCGATCATTGCGATTCTCCGGTTTTGGTGTGTGGTTTGCGCGCAAAACGGCGCTTTAGATGCGCCCGTTTGGGCGCATCGGGGTTGATATAGCCCCGTCCGACATACCTATCGTCGGTGGGTTCTATCTGCGTGGGATAGCGTGAGGGGACCAGTCCACCGTGCTCTGGCGAGTATCTGGTCGTAGATCTGTGATCCGAGGGGGTATAGTCGCAAGCATCAGAGGCACAATCTGTGATGCAATAAAGCCTATCATCACAGACATTATGCTTGCTTCGATATATATAAGGATATATATTCAACATATCACTTATCGAGGTTCTCCGATCTCGTTATTGTGTGTGTGTGGCTGGTGGGAGTCGCTTCCCGCCAGCCTTTTTTTGTTCTGTGCTATGTGTGTGTGTGACTGCTAATATACTATGTAGATTTCACATTGTCAAGCTAATCCTGAAAAATAAGTTATTGCGGCCGTTACACTTACAGACTAAATGGTGCTAAAATGTTCACCTACACCTCTATGCCGTTGGTTGTGGCGAATAACTTCCACTGGGGAGCTTCATTTGGTCCCTGTTCGCCTATATATGGAGTGCTCGCATCGATCATCCCGCGCCAATTTTTACTTACCACGCGCGGGACAGACCCTCCCCGCGATATGCTGTCCCGCGTAGCTGTCAGCGTTAGGTGGTCAATGGTGATGCCGCCAGTATTGTTCATCATTTGCACCATTAGTGAGTTTTCCGTTGCCCACCACGCACTCATTGGCAAGTATCGGGTCCCGTTTTGTGCGTGGTCTTCGTCGCAATAGATCAGTTCATCCTTTAAGCCCATATACAAATACCCCGTCACCGGATCTTTTTGGTAGACCGTGTGAGCATCCCTCTCATCTTTGATTTCGGCGTAGCTATAGTGCGAAGAAATGCACTTGTAATTGGGTGCGTGTAGTTGTTCCGCGTACGACCACGCATCACGATCTATCCTCACCGAACGCAAATTTGCCATCCCAATGATTAGGTCATTGACAATGGGTGTATCGGTCAGTGAGACAAATAGCGGTCTTCGTGCGCTGATAACATATTCTACGGGCAGTTCCAGCGCGCGCGCTATCGCGGTCAACTGCTTAACAGTCATATCGGAATGACCATTCAGTAGACGCGACATCGTTGCGCTTGATACGCCAGTGTTCTCGCACAAAGTTTCGTGCTTTATGGATCGAGCGGAGCACAGATCTTTTACGCGAGCGCCAATATCAATGGGTATGTCGGGCATTTCCATCTCCTAAGCGGTTTGCACTGCCACACGACCCCACCCGGAGTTGTTGTATAAATAGTATCTATCCTATCACGATTGCAACGTATTTTTTCTGCTGTAATGCCTCAAATGTGAGGCATTGACAATGCTACCTATACTTATTGATAGTTGGCCTACCTCGCCTCGTATCTTTTACGTGCTTTTTTAGCTCGTCCAGATCGTCCAGCGTAAACTCCAACTGCCCCGCCCCAGCGGTTCGACGCACTCGCCCGATCCCCTGGCTTCGAGCCGTCTTCTTTACCCACGATTCACTGCGCCCCAGTTGCTGGGCCGCTTCGCGCCCATTGAACAATGCACTCAATGACCCTGCCCCGAGGCTGGTGAGCACCCTTTTCAGGCTAACCTTAGTGGGCTTTTCCCCGGTAGATCGCTCAATCCTCTCTTGCAGCTCGTCCAGATGGGCTATGCACAGCTTGCTCACCTGTTGGTATATCGTCGTTAAATCGTTCATCCGGTATGGCGCTCGCTATTTGTTTGTAGTGATTGAAAAAAACGACCTCTTGTTCTATGAAGGGCATTGGGACGATCCCATTCGGCCCCACCTCACCTATTTTATTCGGGCTGAAAAGTCGCTTCTTTTTTCCTCTTCGGCCGACCTCGATCCATTCCCCCTCAATGTAGTATTCCCTTTCATCAATTATGATTGATGCTGACTTGACCATTGTGGGGTGCCTTTAAGCCAGCTTATAGCTTTTACTTACAACGCCTTCCTCCTTCGATCCGCGCACGTGGGATGCCACCCAAAGGGTTCCGTGCCAGTGACCAAAAAGAGGCTTTTCGGGGGTGTAGGTCCGAAAGTGTCCCCGCGTGATGTGCTGCGCCTTTCGATGCCCCTCTGACCCCTCTGTATGGGTTTCTACGCGCTCTCGCTTCGCATCGTAGGTTCTGCCAACGGTGAGCACGTGGTAGCGCGATAAGGGCTTGCCCGTCTTCTTGCGCCAGCGCTTCGATAGCTTCGAGTTCGGCTCGATCTGCGCCTGTTTCACGTTCTTGCAGTTTAGGAAGGCGAGGGCATAGGTGAGGGTGGGCAGACATACGTCAATGCACCAGTGCTGAAATTTCAGAGTGATGTCTTCGTGCATCCACCCGTATATCTCTGTGGGGTGCAACTCAATCTTCGAATCGATACATCCCACCTCGTCCATATTCCATATGCAGCAAACCACAGGTCCGAAAACTTTCTGCCCCAGCGAGAAATACAACCCCGCGCTGACCTCGCTGCCAACAGTGCTTATGCACCATCCAACCCTTTCCGCGAGGCGGCCTCCACTGAGAGCTATGGCGAGGGGGTTGCCTTCGGGGGATTTAGGGATCTCTGCTTCCATCCAGACTTCATCGAAGGGAGGACGGGTAGCGCCCATCTTCTGGTTTACCGCACGTAGCTGGCGCTCCTCCTTCGCCTTCTCGTCTTCCCCAAAAGGGCAACAACTGTCTCTATTGTCTCGCTTGAGCCAATCGACCCACCAATCGTCCATCTTGTCCGACTCATCGATCCCCGGCTGAAAGAGATTGGAATAGTCGATGACGGGGACGTTTTGCTTTTCCAGCAGGGCAATAAAGCGTCGATTCTCTTTCGAAATGGGCTGGATCATCCTATGTCGATACTCGTTAGCCTCCGTTTCCTTCCCAGCGGAGGGGGTCATAAAATAGCGGTAGTTGCTCGCTGGATTGACTAGCCCGTTTGCCATCACATAGTCGATCATCCGTTTCGCAGACATCACGCAGCCTCCGCGATAGACACGTGCTGCGTGATGTCTCTGTGGCGGCGAATGACTTCTGATGCCCGTTCGAGCGCGAGCTGGTCGCTTGCCGCATCCCCGATCCCTAATACCCGCTCCCCACTTGTCGCGCACCACGCGAAGCTCACGTGGCTGTCGTTTGGATACGTGTGCGTATCCACGCTGATCTTATACATCTGTCCTCCGAGTCGCTTTGTGTGTGTGCCTCTAATATATCTATTACAACACCAAAGTCAAGATATATTTTGCAATGATTGTGCCGCAAAAATAGGGGTATTCTATATATAGTGTATCTGTCGTGGAGATATTAAAAAACTATTGCGCTACGATACAAAGTATCCTATATTATTTCATCGCACACACACTAACAGGAGGACAGAAAACTTAAATCTAATGGAGGTATCTGACGATGGGGAAAAAGAAGGAGAAAGAGTATGAGTTCGGAGATCGGGGCAAAGAGATGTTGGCTATGATGGAGCAGTATGGGTTGTCGAAGCAAGATCTGATTCAGATCACAGGCAACTCAGAGCACACCGTCACGGCGTGGATGCGCCCCTGTGACAATAATGCCTACAGGGAACCACCTAAAGCAACAATCGCGCTGCTGCGATACGCGGTGCGGGATATGCACTTGCTATAGCACCTGAAAATTTCAGACGGTCAATGTTTGATATAAATGCGAATTGTAGGTGGTTGAAAATAATAGGGGTTACACAATTCGATTTTCGAGTTGGTGGGACTTATTTTTGCAAAAGGTGATATAGCAAAGTGCATTCAAGCTCTTGTTTTATATGGGATTTGGAATTTGTCTGTAACGCACCATTTACGAATTGCTAAATAAATATAAATAAATACTAGTATATCTAGAGGGAGTACTAGTACTCAACTTAGTAGATAGGAAAACAAATGCCTCGCCTAAAACGAAGAAGACCAATCAGGGGGAATTATCCGAGAGCGGCGAATGACGTTCTCGACCCCCCAATGATCTTCAAGCCAGAAGCGGCGAATGTAGTCGCGAGGTTCGCCAGATCGAAACCGTGGCGCGGAGATCAGCTCACGAAGCGTGAGAAGCTCCATAAGGCGCTCTCGAAGGCGTACGGGGTCGATGTGGCTATGGAGTTCAGATTGGGGATGAGGTCCTTCTACGACTCAAAGAAGCGCCTCATAGTGCTCGCCACACCCAGCGTCATCACTCAGCTACACGAATTTGCCCACGCGCTGAACGGATCGGACGAGGAGTATGCGGTTCGGTGGTCGCTCAATATGTTCCGCGACCACTTCCCGCTGTCCTTTTCACGACTAAGGTTCAAAGGGCATCTGGCCCTAAAACCAATGAGAAAGCCTTTGAAGAAGTAGCCGCAGCACACACACACACACGCATCGGAGGAAGAAATGCACGACCAAACGGGATTTACCCTCGAAGAGACTATTGTGATATCGTGGCAGTGGAAACACAACGATCTTAATAATCGGATTCTGGACTTAGCTAAAACACTGGATTCGGAAAACCTCGAAAAGCTGGCGAAGGGCTTTCCGCACCACGTTTCGGCCTTAACGCGGTTTTACCGGGAGGAGGGATGGTTTAGGAGCATAGAAGACCGAGTGCTCATAGGGCAGCAACACACACGAATCGGAGAAATGTGATATGGCAGGTAAAAGCAGTATTGAATGGACGGGGGAAACGTGGAACCCCGTTACTGGATGTGATGCAATCTCGCCGGGATGCGATCATTGCTACGCTGAGTTGATGGCGAAAAGACTCAAAGCGATGGGGCAAAAGCAGTATCGCAACGGCTTTGAAGTGACCCTAGCCCCTCAAGCCCTCGATGCGCCGCGAAGTTGGCGTAAGCCCCGACTGGTATTCGTAAACTCTATGTCGGACCTGTTTCACCCAAAGATCGATCTGGACTATATCCAGAAGGTCTTTGAGGTGATGAGGGAGACTCCGAGGCATCACTATCAAGTGCTAACAAAGAGATCGGCGCGTTTAAAAGCGCTCAGTAGCCAGATCGATTGGCCTGATAATGTCTGGATGGGGGTCACCGTCGAGACAAATCCCTATCTACGACGAGTGGATCGGCTCCGAGAGACGGGGGCAAAGGTGAAATTCCTATCGCTCGAACCTTTATTGGGGCCTTTGCCTGATCTGGATCTGGAAGGCATTGATTGGGCTATTGTTGGAGGGGAAAGCGGAAAAGGCGCTCGTCCAATGAATGAAGAGTGGGTGTGGGAGATACTGCACCTGTGCAGAGAAAAGGGTGTCCCCTTCTTTTTTAAGCAATGGGGGACACGTGATGGGATTAAAAACAAAAAGCTGGCGGGTAGACTCTTAGGGGGTGAAACCTATGACGAGATGCCAGCGATCTATCGAAAGGATGGGTATGAAAGTGAATAGGTCACTGTATCAAAACGGACGCTATCAGGAGATCTTAGAGCAGTTGTCGAGCGCTCAAGGGCAGACAGCAGGGGAGTATATGGCTGCGGTGAAGAAGCGAGCGGTGATTTACAACAGTTCAAAGGTTCGAACCGAATCGCCAGAGGCTTTTATCACCGATATGGTCAATAACGACCTTATCCAACTGTCTTGAGCAAAAAACGGGACATATGGTGACGATTTTAAAGTCACCATATGTCCCGTTTTTTGCCTTCGAATTATGCGGCGAATGACTTTTGGTGTGAACGGCGAATGACTTTTCGTAAAAGCGGCGAATGACTTTTTTGGTAGACGGCGAATGACTTTTGGTGGGCGAGCCGGTGCGGAAGCTGAAAGATTCGCGGCGGCCGCCCCCGAAGGCACCTGGGCGATCTGCTCGGCAGCCGCCCCCGATGGGGAGCGACGGCAACGGCACGGCTGCGGCTCTTCCCGGTGGTCCGTGCGGGAGCTGGTCGAGCTGGGCCGGGAGTCGGGTTTCGATAGCTGCCCACAAAAAAACCAGCGGCTCAAGCGACCCCACCACGAGTCTCGCCGCTGGTTTTTCACAAGGATGACGGCCAAAAGGAGGCGGCCATACCATAAACACCCGGTGCGCTCTGGCGAGCACACAAGAGGGCATCTATCCCCTAATATATGGGCTATTAATTACGGCGCAAACAATAGTCTGACCACCAAAATATTTGTGAAAAAAGTGCAATCCCCTCCCCTTTTTTGCTTGACCTGTGATACATTGTATCGTATATTCCTTATAGTTAATTCACACACACAACCGGAGAGAATCGAATGACCGAGTACAACGATAGGCGCTTGCCACCCGTCCCGCACCAGCAAATTGCCGAGTGGATAGGGGCGGGATGGAGAGTCTGGGAAGAAACCCCAACATTTACGGGACGCAATAAATTGTCGAGAGTGTATCTACTCTCGAAGGGGGGCGAGAGAATCGGCGCTATTTGGGACGGTTGGACGATGGCAATGGACGATTCGGAGAGGGCAGCACAGCGTTGTCGGCCCACGTTCACAACGGAAGAGGGAGGGGAATAATGTCTTTTCCAGTAGAGCGCGCGATTCTGCTAAAAAAACTAGCAGAGGCGCAGCAGCAAATAGTCGGAGGGGTAGTATTTGAGTGGACGGAATACTACGATAGAGAGGCAGACTCTTTTCACAGCGTCAAAGTCGTTAATATTTGCCGCCTATTAGACAACCTCTTTGGGACCGATTGGTCGCAGCGCCCCAGCTACGAGGATTCGGGCAGGGCCGTAATGCGCTGGTGCAAAGAAAACAAAGCCAGCTACTACGCCGCAGATCGGGAAAATTTCAATTTACATTACGCCTGTGAGCAAGCTAAAGGCGAGGGCCACAACGTGGTCGTAGTCGAGGATCTATCCTAATGGCTGATACAAAAGACGTTACACTGACGCGCGAGGAAATATACGAGCACTGCCACGCGCTATCCCTCATATATGACGCAGACCTGACGATAGATCAGGCGCGCGCAGGGCTGCGCGATGCGCCTATACACGTGGTGCGCCGAATAAAAGAGTCTGCACTTGAGATGCGAGAGTCGGACGGCTGGGATGTTGCTAATCTGGTGGTCGCCTGTGAAGAGCGGCTGGACGATGTAAAGGGGGTTTAAATGACGCGCGAAATTGTGGCTGATAAAATAGTGCGATATAAGCCGGGATATGAGCGTGGGGGCAGATTGTACTCTGGCCGTATTGGAAAGGTTCGTTTTTTGTATTCGGGCCGTTTTCCTCATCTCAACCTGTGCAGCAATGTGATGGTGGTCGATAGCAGGGATCTATTCGATGAGCTTTTCGGCCCAGACTTCAAAATAGATAAGCCGAAAAGTCGCTCTATTACGTCTTATAGGGAAAAGAGGAAAGCCGTAAAAAGATGGTTAGACAGGAATGACGCGATCTTCTACAGCCGCTCAAGAGTTGGGCGATTCGTCAACGTATCATATCGGAGGTATTTAATAAGGGCCGCAGTTGATAAGGCGCGCTCTTTGGATAAGTCAATTGTGGTTTGGGAAGATGTGGCATAGAAAAAGGCGCCCCCCCCTTTTTTTGCTTGACTATTGATACATTGTATCATATATTAGGGGGTAGTTGAGGACACACACACAAACCGGAGAGAATCGAATGAGTAGCGCAGATATGGAAGTGGCGCAGACGATCAAAAGTCAATTAGGGGGGCGCATATTTTCCGTAATGACGGGCGCTAAAAACTTTATCGCTCTAAACGGGGGAGGCTTGAGCTTTAAAGTGGGCCAAAATTGCAAGAGAGTAAATCGGGTGTCGGTCCTATACGATACGGCCTCCGATCTCTACGATATGGAGTTTGGCCGGGTTTGGGGCAGCAACTACAAAGTGCTGGAAAAGGTCGAGGGGGTCTATTTTGACCAGTTGCAAAGCGTATTTACCACACACACAGGATTGGAGACGAGACTATGAGCGGCGAGAATTTCGAGGGGATCGAGAGGCTGCGGAATACTCAAGATCTTGGGGGCCGATTAGAGCAAAACCTAAAGCAGCAAGCGGAGCTGACGGCTGATCTGCAAAGGTCGCTAGCGCTACAGGCGCTGTGGTCGCACTGCACGAATTGGCCCGACTTATTCGGGGAGCGGCGCAGCGCGCGCGTTTTTTGGGTTCGCACTCCGTTAAGCCAGCCCAACCCACGCTTTATTCTCAGGGTTAGCGCTATGATAGGGAGTAATCGTGTAGAGCGAGACTTCGAACCAGAGGAGTACGAGCCTTTTATGTCGGTTCCAGAGGATATTGTCCAGATGGACAGAGAGGAACGCAGAAAATGAATTGGGACAGGTTTGATATATGCGAGGCGTATTATTGCTTCGCCGTAGAATGGCACGGTGGGCAGACGGACCCGATCTACCAGATCGGAGGACGGTTAAGCCGAATGAACTTCAAGGCGCGGCGCGACCTGTCCTATGAAGGACTGACTGACAACGGACGGGCGATCTACGAAAACCTAATAGAAAAGTGGGGGCTTAAATGAACTGGCGGCGAACGAAAGCGGCGAGTGAAAAGCCCTCGAACCAGAATAGGACCTGGGCCGTTCCGGTGATTCTCGAAATCGATGGCGAAGAGGTGCGGCTCGATCTCTACGTCGAGGCTCGAACGCAAAAGCAAAGCCGAAAAAAAGCGATGCACATATTTGATCGGCTCGCAAACGGGGGTTTTGCAACGATTGAGGACGGCTCGTAACTACCTGTAAAAAAAAGGGTTCTGCCCCTTTTTTTACTTGCGCTGTGATACAAAGTATCGTATATTATGTATGTAGTTTAGAGCACACACACACAAGCGACAGATCGGAGGTGCACAATGTGCATTGCAGTATATCAGCCAGAGGGTAAAAAGTTATCGAAGGAGACTTTTTATCAGTGCTATTACCGAAATCCTGATGGATTCGGTCTGATGTTCGCCAAAAAGGGCGAGATCAAGATTTACAAAACGCTGGACGGTCCCGATAAGGCGTATGCGCTATATAGCAAGCTGCGCAAGGGCGAGGGTCGCGGGAAAAATATGGTACTTCACTTTCGAATTGCTACCCACGGTAGCGTCAACAAAGAGAATTGCCACCCCTTCCGCGTAAATAAGCACCTAGCGCTTGCGCACAACGGTATCATCCACGCAGTAGATACGCGCAATTATAAGGATATGAGCGATACGCGCGTGTTTGCCAAAGAGATATTGGCTAAGTTGCCCAATTTCTTCGAGTGGGAGGAGCCCATCACCCGGCTAATCGAAGAGTTTATCGGGCATTCGAAGCTGATTCTCTTAGATGACGAGGGTATGGCCCATATCTATAACGAGCATATGGGCGAGTGGGCCGATGGTATCTGGTTTAGCAACGGTTCCTATTGCACTCCGGCCCCGTTGAAGGTGCCAGCGAGATTTACGACCCACGCGCCGATGGTGAGCGCAAAAAAAAAGACGCGCTCCCCTTCTAAGGTCGCAGCGCAAAAGCCCGGCCCCGTCAAGAATGTGACTAAGGCGTATAAAACCGCGAACTATCGAACTACCCAAAAAACCTTTTGGACTGCGGAGGATGAAAAGTGAGCACACACACACAATCGGAGAGGTTGGGAGGGGCGCTGTATGGCCCCTCTCAGCCCATATCAGCAGAGAGGCATATAGAGTTGCTGGAATCACAGATACAGCTACTACAATCGGAGGTGTCGAACCTTAGACAGTTTATGAGGGATATGTGTTGCGACCCCGTAGACTTTGAGGAGGTCGAGGAACTATGACTACCCCAATGTCGGAAAAGACGAGTCGGTTTTTACGAGAATCTGATAGGGCGCACAATTCTCTGTTAGGGGTGCGCCACCTTATAGAGCGCGCAGGGTGGGAGATGGCAGAGCGGGACAAAAAGATAGCAGAGCTTGAGGCGCTACTGGAAAAAGCGGATAAGATGCACGACGAGCGGCTCTACGAGTTGCAGCAGTTGCAAAAGCGCTATATCCCGAACTGGGAGCAACAGGTCGAGGCGCGGATCGAGGCCGCACGGCGAAAGGACGGCGAATAATGGATAAAAGTAAGCAGATCGAAGAGTTGAAAGCCGAATTAAATGCGCTGATTATGACTCCCGCAGAGAAAAAAATAGAATATGCTGCGGGGGCCGCCTTCGAGCGTATCGTCGGTGGGAAAGTGCTCAATGTCGGCTGCGAGCAATTAGGGCGCATTTGTCAAACTGAGGACGGCTCTCTGTTTATACAGGCGAATGGGAGAGTGGGCGAAGAGCCGAGCGAGTGGCAGAGTATCTGGTTCCATATAGAGTTGCCAGACGGTAGGCTTATAGGCGTAAAGGTCGAAGAGGCTGAGTGTATTACAATCGGCCCAGTGGACGGCGAATAATGGTGCTTGAGGATCTGCTGACAAAACTAATCGACGGGTGCGCGCGGGATGTTTTATCTCAATGCGGAGAGGACCCATCCCTCAACCTGTCGAGCGCTTTTGCAAATATGGCTGATGATTTGCCACAGCTTGAGAATATGGAGCTGGCCGTAAGAGAGAGAGCGCTTGAAATGGACATCGCACGGCGCGACGAAACAGTTAATTGGCCCTAATACGGCAAAAGGACGGCGAATAATGGATGCAATGGAGCAACACCTAAAGCGAATCGTAGGGGGTAAAATTCGGAGGCTGGTGGAATATGACGGGGGGAAGTTTTGGGGGTTTACTGTCGAGGGAAAAGACGGGAAAGTTTACCAGACATTAATCTTATCCGATCCAGCGGGGAATGGGCCGGGATTCTTAGAAATAATGGAGGACGGCGAATAGGCGGCGAGTGAAAACGGCGAATAGAAACGGCGAGTGAAAACGGCGAATAAGCGGCGAATGAAATTTGGTATATTTTGGTGTCGATCTAGGCCGAGAAGTGCACTTCCCCGAAATCTCGCCAAAAATAAACTTCTTTAGGCGAAAAGGGAAAAGATTTCCGGGGGAGGGGAAAATATTGCCCTTTTCGGTTTTTTGGCACGTTTTTTCGCAAAGCAATCGTCGTGCCACAATATATCTGTGACGGGCATATTCGAATCG
>VTLG01014819.1_pt1 | contig 25247 bp, 28 predicted proteins | sample 4694571 | NCBI WGS metagenome assembly VTLG01 (sample SAMN12604809, study PRJNA352737) | marine metagenome | biome: ENVO:00000447; feature: ENVO:00000209|ENVO:00000569|ENVO:01000036; material: ENVO:00002151; isolation source: viral sequences binned using virsorter ...
GACCTGGTCCTGCCGCCATGGACAATCCCTGCGTCAGCGCCTTGACCGCGGTCGGGCTTTTGAAAACAGCACTAAGAACCGTTGGGGTAAGGAGCGAGAGCAGTGCATAGCCAGGGTAGCTCTCTCTGACATAGGCCGCCGCCGTGCTGAACGCCCCGGCCCCGATCAGTTGACCGGCGGTCCCAGGCGGGTTAGCTAATTTCCCCATCTGCGCGGTCAGTTGGGTGAAGTTGTCCATCGCCTTGACGTTCTCAGCGCCCCCAAAGATGATCGCCTTCGTATTCTTGTCGAGCTTGTTATAACTATTGCGGAACGTCTGTGCCTTCTCGAATCCGCCACCAGACAGTACCGGGTCCAGGTGCCGCTCCAGCCACGCACGTCCCAATTGGGGGGCGAGGTCTGGAACAATCTCGACGAGTTCACGTAACCCCTCAATGTTGGTGCCCCCCGATGTGACAAAGCGGTTGAACACCTTCACGGGCTCATCTGGTAACGCGTCAAGGACCGCATCGACGCGCACGCGGTTCCTGATCGCCTCACGGCCGCGAGTGAGCGCCTCCACCGCCTCTGGCCCCGCCAGTGCTGTGGCCGCTTGGACTTGCTTCTCAAGGGCACCCACGACCACTTTTATGGGACCACGCTCTGTGCGGGCATACGACTTCATGTCTCCGAGAATATCGTCAATGACGCCGATGTCAGCTAACCCCGGCGGGAGGTCGCGCAGATCGCTTATCTTCAAATAAGCTCGCAGTTCGCGGCCCACTAACCCCCCAGTGGCCGCCCTCTTCTTCTCCAGTTGCCGCCAGAGCTTTTGCATCGGATCGCTTGCGAGAACCTTGGCAATATCCACGAGTTGGCCGGATCCCTCGGTGGCGGCACGGAACGCGGGATACGCCTCGTCCGCGATGGCCGTGTAGCCTTCGCGTGCTTGCGTCACGCGGTCCCTCGCGGTAGTGCCCCACGCCTCTGGCGAAACAGGTGCCGGGGACACATCATCAGCGAGCCGCTGCGCCGACTGACGCAAGGCTTGCACCCGTGGTGGACTCTTCACTGCCTCGACAAGCATGCCACCAGGGGTAAACTCCATCCCTTCCTGCCAACTACGCACCGCCCGATTCCCAGACGCGGTTGCCAGATCCACCGGGATGCCCTCGCGCTCGGCATACGCTATGGCTTGGCGCTGCACGGGATTCTTGTTGCGGAGGCCCGGGAAGGGCGGTGTGCGCGCACTCCCCAGTGCTCCAGCCCCGAGGGACAGAAAAATGCCCGCGATACGACCAGATGCCCCGGCCGTGTCCCCACGTTTGTAATCTTCAGTCGCCTGGTCGAGCGCGGGTCCAATCCCTGGCACCGCAGCATAGATGAGATGTCCAAGGGCATCGCCTGGTCGGCCCGTCTTGAGCGCCTCCCACGACTTCATGACCTGACCCTTCGCCCCCTCGGCCATCCCAGAGACAATGTCAAGAACGAGACCGGGGTTGCTCATTGCCTCATCAAAGGCGGTGCGTAGATCAGTAGGGTGCAGGCCAGCACCCCGCACGGCTTCAGTCACAAAACGGCGGCCGCCCTGTTTTATATCGGCCGGGAAGCGATAGTTGCGGTCTCCCGGTCCCGCCCGGATCACCGCTGGCCGACGGGGTGCTTGAGCGGGGTCTGGCGGCCTGACGGCCTCCGGGGAACTCCGCTCGAACCATCCACTAGACACCGGTTCCGTGGGTTCGACTGGCGGCGTTTGGGGCCGAACCGGCGCATTGCGTTCAAACCAACTCTGTTGTGCCATTACCGAACCCTTGTTGCCCCTTGGCGTTCATAGTGTTCTACATCTTCTGGTGGGACCACGATTGACTCTACCCCGTCAGGCGCGAGCATCTCAACGCCTCCAACGGGCACGTCATCAACCGGGACAGAGTCTCTCGAATACCGATTATAGGGCGTCCCCGCCACGCCTGTGGTGTTGATAGAATTGAGCCGTATCTGTAACGTGTCTCGCATCAACTGGATGCCAGAGAGCAGCACCTCATGAGACCATTCGGTCTTCAGGTTCTCAGCCGCGAGCGCAATACTTGAATCGGTCGAAGAGAGCCCCCCACGGTAGACCGTCGCCAATTCAGATACAAGGTCTGTAATGGTAGAATTGAGGTTGGTGGCAATGCGCTGCGCTTCTGGCCCAAGCACCCCCTCCATTGCCGACTGCATCCGAATCTTGTTCAATGTGGGGAATCCCCCAGCATCCCACTCATTGGCGAATTTCTCAACAAGGTCCAAGGAATGATACGCAAACGTGGTGGCCTGCCGCATACGCAACTGACCCGCGCTGTTCAGCGTGCTTATATGCTTGCCCATCGCGTTCCAGTCCTGCGTGGCTTCAGTCAGGTCGTAACCCAGCTTCGCCATCTCCTCGCGCACTAGACCAGTAAATTTACGCAGCCCGGTCATGGTAGGCGGCTGTTCACCCTTGGTCACCGCCTCAGCGATTACCCGAGCTGTCTCCCTGTCTGCCTCCCGACCCAGTAGTGGCGCTTGTGATGAACCGGCCGCCGTGTACTGTCGCCTTGCGTCTAGCTCCTGTTCTGGCGTGAGCTGGGCAACTGGAACCCCGAGACCCTGAGCGACCCTTTCCAGGTAGGACCTATAGTCAGTTCCCGCTCCACGCTGCGTGCTTCCTGCCGGGTCCTGACCAAAGGCTATGGCCTGATCCAACCACACTTGGTCAAACTCAATCGGAATACTGCCTTCTGGTATTTGCAGGTTGGGATTACCCAATAACGCCTGACGCGCAGCAGCCCAGTTCTCGGGCTTTAACGCCTCTGGCAAAGCGTTAAACCCCAGAGCTGTTTTGCGTAAATACTCGCCCTGCTCATCTGGACTCAAATAATCAGTTGGAGGGTTCTGTAGTCCATGCCACGCTTCGGCAATCTTCATTCCACGATCTGGACCCGCAATGGCAACGAAGTCCTGCGGGCTCCAATCTGGGTTCCCGAACACGGCATTGATACGGATAGCCTCATTGGCTTTAGTCGCATCGTCGGTAATCCTGCGACGATCCTCTGCTCTGAGCGTATCAGTCCGCGCCTGTGTAAGGGCTGTAGCCGCCTCTTCTGCCTTCAGTGTCCTCGCACGGTCCTGCTGCGCCTGTAGTTGCCCCGGGATCGCCGCGACGGTATTGCCAATGCTCTGGATCGCCCCGCCCCACGCCTGCCCGCTGGCCTGAGCCGCTTGGGCCTGTGCGTTCGCAGCCGTGATCAGCGCCTGGGCCTCGGCATCACGTCCACGACCCATAAGGTCGGTAATGGACCCGACATAGCGGTTCTGATGAGGTCGGTATTGAAACGGCATTATGTGGTGCTCAACCCGTACATGCGGTTATAGGTATCCGTCGCGTTCATCCGGCCCTGGTTGTACTGTTCCTGCCAGTTCCGGAACGCCTGGTTGAACTGCTGGTCCTGCGCTCGCAGCCCGTACTGTTGCTGTCGCTCGTAGGCACCCAGGTTCGCGCCATACGCACCAGACCGACGCGCCTCCGCTTCCTGGTTCTCTTGCCACCGCGCTAACTCGTTCGTCTGATAACCCTGAAAACGATTCGCCTGGTTCATCGCGTAGGCGTCTCTGGCGTTGGCGACGTTGGTGGTGAACGCCCCAGCCCGGTTTCGCTCGTTCAGGTTATAGGCGTCCATCGCGTTGCCATAGTTCGCCTGGTAGGCGTTAAACCGGTTACGTTCGTTGAGGTCGTACACGTCCCGCTGCCGTCCGAACACGTTGCCGTATTCCTGGCTCGCGGCTTGCTGTCCGTAGTCCAGAATGTCCCGCAGGGTGCCACCGGTATTCGTGACCCCGCGTGCCGCACCGCTGCGCTCCAGTGCCTCTTGTCCCTGCCGCAGCCGGAACTGGTAGCCAGGGTCTGCGGTCATGTCCGCAGCCGTTGGACCGACGAACGGGGTCGCAGCCGCGTAGGGATCTTGTTCGAACGGCGTGGCGCCCTCGTAAGCCGGCGGTCGGAATGGAGCCGGCGGGACATATGGCACGGGGCTGTAGGTCGCGAGCGGATTGTAGGGGGTAATCATCTGCCCCATCGTGCCGCCGCCACCGCCCGGTCCCATGCCACCATAGCCCATACTCGGCGGTCCCTGTGTCGCGGCCGGATTGAGTAACGGGCTCCCACCCTGGGCATTGACAAGTGCTGCGGCCCAGGCGTCGGGCGTCCATCCTCCGGTCGCTGCGGGTCCTGTTGGTCCGGTCGCTGCTGGTCCGGGTGCTGCTGGTCCGGGCGCTGCTGGTCCGGGCGCTGCTGGTCCGGTCGGTCCTGTCGCTCCTCCGGTCGGTCCCGCACCCCACCATAATCCAGCCGAGGTATCCCCTCCCTGATCGGCGCGCATGAGTACGTCAACCACCCCAACCGGGACACCGTCTTCAGTCACGCTGCCGAAATCGATCTTGTCCTTGTCGTTGAAGGTGGCTCCGGGGAACCGCGCCTGAAACTCGGCACTGTTCACCATCGCGGCAATCTCTGACGGCTTGGTGAGACCGTAGAGGAACGCGGCCGCGTCGTACTTGACGGTGTGATGGTCTGGGTCCGCCCACTTCGCCTGGTCCCACCCAGGCGGGGCTGGGCCTGTTCTTTGCGGTACGCCGGCAGGGTCCTCTTTTTTGTCTTCCCCTTTCAGCCGGTCTCCCTCGTGCTTGATGCCACGCAGCCAGCCAGGAAGCCCCTCAATCCCTCTTGGTCCCCAGCCATACTGTCCCGACCACCAGCCCTCAAAGTCCGCCTCGGACATCTCTCGATCAAGATGGTCGCGGTACGCCGCCTGCAATGCATCTCTCGCCCGTTCGCGATCCAGGTCTCTCGATCCAGGCGGTTCATACGGTGGCGGAGCGTCCGGCTGCTCGCTGCCAGGATCAATGGGGGGCGGACCCGGATCAAACTCCTCCAGGTCCGGCACGTTCGATGTCACCCGAGGCGCAGTCTCTGCACGCTGACGTGCCGCATAGGTTTGTGCCTCTCCAGAGTTGCGGATCGCTTGCACCCAGTCATCGATTCCGCCTCCATGGTAGCGGCCAGACACCCATCCCTCGACCTCTGATGCTGACGCGGGACGCCCCAAATACTCGTTGTATGCCTGCCGGATTCGGTTGTCGTTACTCGCCATCGCGTTGTCTCCCTCTCGACGCGCCGTCCGTGTTTATACCCGGCGACGGGCGGTGGTCGTCGGGACCACGTCCTCGTCATCGACGGTATACTGCGTGGGGTCTTCCACGTAGTCCGGCAACACCGGGGCGGTCAGGCGCAACGCCTCGGGCCGGACATACGCAGAAAGCTCCTTATTCGGCATACCCATCAGCGCACGCATGGTGTTCAGTTGGTTCTGCGTGGCCCCATACCGCTTGTCCCCGCTGAGGCCAGCCGATACAAGCTCCGCTCGCCGGTTGGTCGCGGTGTCACCGCGTTGGGAAAACCTATTCATCATTTCAGCTTTGGACAGTCCGTAATTCTGTCGATCTGCCCAGCGTGCGGACTCTCGGTCCATGCGTGCCTGGTCCTTGACGTAGTCCAGTTGATCGGCCGCCGTCTGACGCTGCAATTCAGCGGCCCGATTGGCCGCGTCGGTCGTGAGTTGTGCGGATCGACCGGCCGCACCGCTCTGCATCTTGGCAGCCCCTAATGCTCCAACGCCGCTAGCAATACTTGAACCGATCAAGAGTCCTGTTGACATTGTGACAGACATGTTATGTGTCCTTCTTCTCGCAGAACACGATCTGCGTTAATCGGGCCGTGTCGCCATCCCCATAGTTCTCATACAGGGCACGGGAGTGGAAGTATTCCGCCGGGAACAGGACCACGCGATTGAACCGGGACGCGACGTGTAGCCGCAGGGACCATTGATCCCGGTCACTCCATGCCTGTGATTCCTGCGCCATTTCAGTCGCGGATTCAGCACGGCTTTCCGTGACACCTGACCAGCGGTGTCGCCAAAAGTCGGTCCCGTCCCCTGCTTTGGGAGACGGCGTCAAATACAAGATAGCCGTCCAGTCCCCCATGCTCCGGTCTGTGTGGATGTAGTGAGGCTCCGCTTGACCCTTGGGGCTCTGCCTTAGCAATGACAACGTCGCCGTCAGGTCTGGACGCCGGTCCTGCAACCAGTCCGTCAGACCGGATGGCTCACACTCAGCGAACCCACGCCACTCCACATTGCCGATGGTAAACGTGCGGAACGCATGCGCTAACGCCAACGCACGATAGCCCTCCGGGTCCGGCAAGACATTGTCATAGACGCGGATGTCCGGGACCACCTCGGTGCCCTCGGACGCCTCATGCGGCACCAGGCGCTCCTCCGCCAGCGCCATCAGACGATGTGAGACCTGCGCGGTCAATGCTTCCGCTGCGAGCACCGCCGACTTCATGATGCCACTAACTCCTTCTGGTAGGAGATTTCCGTCCTTCGAAATCCCATCCGGGCGTAGAACTGTCCGACGCGCTCGGTGGGGGCGATCATCTGTAGCGTCTTGGCCCCGCGCTCGATGGCCCACGATTCCGCCGAGCGCAGGAGTCGGACCCCGTCACCGCGCTGTCCCGGCGTGACCCACCAGAACACCTCACCAGCATACATGTCGCCAGACAGGAAATGCGGAGTGCAGACGAGTCCGATCATGCCCATCAGGACGCCGTCTCGCTCAAGGACCAGCACCGTCCCGCTCTCATCCTCAATGAGGTTCGTCGCGACAATTGCCATCTGCTCAGGGTTCTCGCGCAGCACATCCCGATACATCTCTGTCTGGGCAAACTGCTGCCCCATCACGACCAGGGCCGGCACATCCGCAAGCGTGGCCGGTCGGATTACACGAGCTGCTCGCACGACACGTCCAGGCTGTATTGCATCGTCGTGCCCCCCGCGCTCGCGTAGGTCGTCGCATACGTGATCGCCGTCGCCTCGTCCACGCGCACCAGGATCGTCAGAGTGCCCACGGTCGCGGTCGTGTTCCCCGTCATCGCCGTGCTGCTCGTCGTGCAAGCAACTGCCGACGCGGTCCACCCGAACGTCACGGTCAGGGACGAGCTGGTCGTCGCCGCTCGGGAAATCCTGGCTCCCATCGAGAGCCGATACACGCCTGGTGACACCGACAGGATCGCAAAATTCGTCGCGCTGATCGATGCCGCCTGCGTGGAGAGCTGCACGGTGTCCAGCGTCTGCGGCGTGGCGTTCAACCGGTCCACCATCGAGAGCAGCCAGTACCGCATCACCTGTGTGACGCGCCCCGAGATCCGGCGCTCCACGACGGCCGGCTCGACTACGACTTCCGGTGTCGGCGCTATGCTGAGCATCCATCAGTCCCGTCCTTGGATGTTGCGTCCTTCCACGTTGGCCCCCACAATCCGCCAGGGAATCGGATCAGTGACCGTCACTTCTGGCACCCAGGCACGGTCGGAGCTCGCCAGTCGCGTCCAATACACCCGCGTGCCAAACGTCCCCTGCGCCCCGGCCGCAGCGAGCTGCGTATTACTCCACGTCTTGAGGTCCGTACTCGTCCGCATCATGACCTGGGGATCGACGCCCTGCCCAGAGACGGCACCGAGACCCGGTTCCAGCAACAGCTCCAGACGAGAGACAAAGAGGCGACGTGCGGCCCCCGCTTGCAGCCAGAGCGGAGGCGGCACGCGCAGCCGACGAATCAGGTCACCGTTGCATTCCGTCGTGAAGGCGGTATCCATCGAGCAGATGAGTCCCGTGGTGCGGTCAGCGACGAGATGCTTGCCAAACGCATAGCAGTGGCTGCGCGGTCCCCACATCGCATAACTGCCACTGCTCACATCCCAGACGCCTCGCTCGTGCCAGAGACCCGTCGAGAGGTCGAAGACCCAGGTCGCCTGGGCCGCTGGAAACGTCAGGCAGTAAAAAAGATGGCCCTGGTCGCTGTAGACGACGGCTTCCGCGTCGGTGATTTTGCTGGTTCTGGCATAGCCGGCGATGGCGGTCTCGACCGCGTACGAACTGACCCGCTGTGGAACCAGGCCGGTCGCGGCGACGACAATCCCCGCGCCCTCTGCCGTCTGGGAGAGCCAGACCATTTTGTCGCCAGCCAGTTTGACTGAATACGGTGCCGATGTGCCATAGCCAAACACCGACCCCGGCACGGGCGCGAAGGGAAACGGGCTCGTCCCAGCGTCGTACCAGACCTCGCCCGTCTGTTCGCCAATGAGCCAAATCTGACGATTGCCGTCCACGACCATCGCCTTCCAGGGGTCTGGGGCAATGCTGCGCTGGGCATACTGTGTGGCGTCCCAGCTTGCGCCGTTGTTCAAAGCAGAGATGTAAAATTTGGATTCGGCGCTGTCGAAGGACAAGAAGTAGCCATCGATCATGCCGACCATCGTGCATTTCCCGGCGAGCGCGCTGATCGATGCGCTGAGTGTATTGGTCGCAATCGTCAACAGGTACCCGTTCGTCCCAGAGCCGATCAGAATCTGGCCGCCACCGTCCCCATTGCTCGCAATGCTTGCGGGATTGGGGTCATTGGTGACCCCTGTCCCGTCCGTGACAATCGACGCGGTGGCCGTTTCAAGCACCCTGTAGAGGCTCGACCCCATCAGGGCGTAGCAGTTGCCCGACATGGCGAAGAGGGCGCGACCATTGATGTCACCGACCCGGACATACTCCTCCTGTCCGGGACAGGGATAGAGCGCAGCGACGTGTGGCGACGACGACGCCTGGGTCGGCTCGGGGTACCAGTTGACCGTGCGCTCACAGTCAGCCCACGGGCTCTGCTGTTCGTTTGACCCGTAGACAAAGCCGGAATATTGCGGCATGTCTATGTGTCCGAATAGATATTGTAGTGCGGGCCGGCGCCACCAAAGATGAGTCCTGCCACGCCACTGGAGAGGTCCATCAACCGCTCGTTGGCACGCTTCACGTCGGCCTTGCTTTCCGCTGCGGCCTGCTGGATATCCGGCGTCAGCGGCGAGTCAAACGCGCTCGCCAATTCTTTGGCGAGATTGGTCCGCATGAACCGGCGATACCCCGGCGGCAGCGCAATCGTGTCACTGATGGCTGTAAATTCGCTCACGGGCACCAGGGTATAGATCACGCCTTGCAGCGTGGTGCTGGTGGGGATCGGCCACAGGCGAATGAGACCAAACCCGGAATCATACGTGGGGTTGTAGTACACGGCCTGCGGATAGACAGACGTGAGAGCTTTCTGCGCGATCCCGTCGTAGGCGTCCTCTGTCAGCACCGGCCCCAGGTTGTACTCTATCGTCGGTGAGACCGACGTGTCCTGAAAGCCGACGTTGTCGATAGCCAGTGGACCCGTGGGGCGCGCACAGTTGATCGTCGCCCCGGTGCCAATCGTGTAACTGGTAGCTGCTGAGATCGTCCAGAGCGTGCGCGCTCGGCTATAGACCGTCAAGCCCTCGGTCGCGAGGCCGTCGATCCAGTCATTGAGTCGGTTGAGCCCATACGCCGCGTCGTTCGCTGACGCAGTCTCTCCGACCTGTAACACCCGCAAGTCTTGCAGGGCCGCAGTGATGAGCTGGCTGACAGTCATTACACTTGATAGAGCGCATTCATGAGTGTCGCTGTCGTGGAGGTGCTATTCACGCGAATACACTTGAGCGGCAGTACGGTGCCGGCCAACACGGTGAATGGCGCGGAGCTGCCATCCTCGAAAATCGCGACCACAACACCAGCGCCTCCGACGAAGATGGCATCAGCCGGAATGGCCTTCGTCGAGGCAGCGGCAGAATACGTGGACCCATCGAAGTTTACGGTGTCGCTTTTCGTAATCACGACCGACCGGTTATACGTCCCGCTGGTTTGGGCCATGTGTTACCCCTTCGCCTTACTGCGCGACGGACGCACACGCTTCCGCTTGACCGGCGTAATCGGCACCGCCGGCACCTGTGCATGGGTCGCCGCATCCGCCGTCGTCGCCTCGGCCTTGGCGAGATCACTGAGTCCCTGATCGGCAAAGTGTCGCTGCGCGGTCACCTCAGCGATGGACTGCAAATCACGCTCGAATTTCTCAAGCGCCTGATCTGGCGACGCGGACCAGCCATCTGAGAGTGCCCGGTCGCGCTCATCGTTGCTCTGCACGACAAGCTGACATGACCGCGAAAAGGCTTCGCCGTCAGCATCCCCTACCGAGGCACGGGGGTCGCCGCACATCACCTTCCCGTTCTCCCGCTGGAACGCCTTGTACACCATGAGCGGATACTCTTCAAATCTCGCCGCACCAAATCCGCCGTTGGTCGTCGGCTGGTTCCATTTCTCCAGCTCCCTGGCGAAGTCCGAATCCGGGTTATGCACAATCCCCATGTATCCCCTCGTGAAAAAGAGCGGAGGGCCACAGTGTGACCCCCCTCTCTGTGTGATGTTAGGCCACGGTGCCTGTGATGTTCGTGACCGTCCCCGCCATCGGGGTCGCCACAAACGAGTTCCACAATCCGTTGCACGCAATCGCGGTGAATGCAATCGGAGCCGCAGAGTTGGTTGTGATCACGTCATAGGATGTGCCAGCACCGGACAGCCCTCCCGTAAACGTGAGCGTATGGGCCGCCACGCCGTTGCCCACGATGGTCAACAGCGTCCCGTCCATATCTTTGGTCGGCACCGGGATGGTCAGCGCAATCACGCTGGTCCCGTTAAGGATCACGCGAGCATCGGTCCCGGCTGTCGGCAACGTCAAGGTGCCAGTGGCGGTGATGCTAGTGATCACCGTCGCCCGTGAGGCTTGGTAACCGACGATCTCCTGCGCGGCAGGCGTCGAGAAATCGGTCGCCTCTCCATGCGACACATTGCTCGTGATTACGTGGGCTTTGGTCGCTGTTCCGTTGACGCCACGCATCACATCAACCGTGGTGCCTGAGCTGTAGTTCTGCGCGACCTGCATCACCTCATTGTCCACGAGGACCAAGCGTCCTGCGTCAAATGAGGTCGCTGACGCGACGACAATAGACGTGTCATCGACGGCAACGGCGGACGATAGTGTTGTTGTCGCTAGTGCCATAATTAACCCCACACTCTCGCGGCAAGCCGCGCTTGAATAGTGGCCGCGCCGATCAGGATATCCAGACGGCTTGGGTTTTGGTCCGTACCGATCTGGTACTGCTCGACCATGCGGATGGAAAATCCGAGTGCCTTGGATCGCACTGTAGTGGACTCAGCCCCGGCCCCTGGTTTCATGAGGTCGGCCATTACGTAGGCGAAGGCGTCAGGGTGGTAGACAAACGATTGTGGACTGGTCGTGGTCGCCAGGGTGCCACCCGCCGCTGCCGTCGTACCTAGCACGGTAATCACGGCATTGTTCGCGGGTGAAGCATCCACGGTCTGGAGCTGACCAGAGGTGATGATGCTCGGGCTAATCGGCAACGTCGCCATATCGCCTGACGAGTCAGACGTGGTCGCCGTGACGACAAACTGCTGCAACCGTCCCGTGGACGAGTACGACAGGGGGTTAACGGAATTGACGCCAGCGATGGTGAAGATATCGCCTTTGTTCAACGTGGCGGCCCCAGAGGCCCAGCCATCCGTAGCGAGCGTGCTGCCCGTCTGTGACGCGCCATCCACCAGCGGCGTGGACGCCGTGTAGGTGCCAGTCGTATGCGTCGGGCGCACCGGATCTTGCAGCCACTTATCGACGCCGAGCTGCTTTCGTCCGAACATCCCCTCTTCGTAATTTTCGGCAATGACGGCCGTTGGGTTGAAGAGCGAGCTGGTGGTGTTCGCGAGCGTGCTCATCGCCAGCGGGTCGAGTACCGCCACGCGGCCCCGCAAGGGGGTCGAGAGGTCGGTCAGCTTCACGCCAGCCTCAAGATAGGTCAGGGTCGCACTGGGCGTCGTGCCTGGTGTCCCGACCGACGAGTAAATGTCCCGATAGACCGCGTTGAACGCGAGCACTTCAGCGGCGTTCGCTAAAGCCTCAGACCCGGGGTTGATGTAGCGCGTCCGAATGTTGTCCAGCTCGGTCGTTGCCTGCTGACTGGAGTACCCAAACGCGACGTTCTTCTGATTGGTCAGCGAGATCGGGACGGTCTGGTCATACAAGTTCTGCAGTTGGAGCGCCTGACCGTCGGTGACGGTAAAACGCTGGGGCAGTCTGGCATTAACCGTGTTCCCCACCTTCGCGCCGGCAATCTCGTATTGGTCGTCGTATGTCCGGTTGACATTGGCAAGAAACACCAGCTTGTTAATGAACGAACGCGCAACCTCCTTCGTGGTCCAAGAAGGTGTGGCAAGTGTATTAGCCATCGATCATCCTTTACCTGAATTACAGAAGACCCGCTTGCCGATCTGCCGCGTTCATCCGACGGAAGTGTTCGTCCATGGATAAATCGTCGGTGATTGCAAAGGGGTCCTCTGCGGGTGGCGAAGTTCCCAGCGGCTTGATGGGAGCTTTCGCGGAACTGACGACTCGGGCTGGGCCGCTTTTTTCAGTGGACGAGGCAGCTTCGAGTCGGGCTTCCAATTTCCCCATTTCCCGGTAGGTTTCTGCCGGGTGCAGCGTGGAGATACGCTGAGCGTCATCTGGGTGTGCGGAGAGCCACTGCAAGATCGCGATGCCGTGCGGGCTTTCCATCGCCAAGTGCTGCATCGGCAGCGACATCGGCGTGTCAAGATTCAGGGTCTCATCAAATTTGGGGTCGTGCTGGCGCGCCTCCTCCAGCGTTTTTGACCAGCGGTCGAGCTGCACTTGCTGCTGTTGCGCTTGCTGCTGTTGCTCGTGCGCCTGCTGTTGGGCCGCCGTGTACTCGGTCTGCTTGGCATCCGAGACAAACTCGGCCAGCGCCATGCTGTAGTCCTCGTAGGACTGAAACTGATCGACCGTGGGTACCCCGGGCATCGTCTTGAACCGCTCCCAGGTCGGTGCCTGCGGCTCGGGTTCCGAAGGGGGGTGCGCCTCCGCTGGTGGTGCCGAGAGTTCCTGCACGCGAGACTCAGCCGCCTCGGCGCGTCGTTCTGCCTCGCGCTGTTTGGCAATCGCGGCCTTGACGGCCTCGCCAGGGTCATTGCGACGTGTCCGCTTTTTCGGTGGCGCAGGCGCTGCCTCGGGGGACTCACCCGCTGCCTCGCTTGGCTCACTGGCTTCGACAGCCGGGGCGTCCTCGGCCCGTGGCGTATCGTCCTGAAAGGCGACAGCAATTTGATCCGGCGTCTCGTGATTCGAGTCGATGGTGATGTCGCCGTCGGTGACCTGCCCTGCGTCAGGATTCATAGCACTCGCGTCAAAAAGGGGGGACCATGACAAAAAGGGCGTGCCCTGGGCTGCATAAAGCCCAAAAACACGCCCCCGCGTCGTGTGTCCCCTTGTCGCCTTTACCCCGCCGGGGCGCGGTTGTCGGCGCGAGAATCAGTCGCGCCCAAGCAAAAGCGTCAGTCAGTTACCACTGCATAAATATCACACCTGCGCCGGTAAAGCGAGGAGGCGCTTTGTTTGATATACTGAACCCTGATGGGGCGCGTTCCTGCGCCGTATCGGCTCATCCAGACGACCCGAGGGGCGCGGCCCTGTGACGGTCACCAACCCACGCCAGGTGGGTGGTTTCTCCCGCGCATGATGAGGTGTTATGTCTCCTTCCCGCCGACCACCCCGCTCTGTCGATGAAATTATTCATGACTGGAATATCAGCCAGTTTGGCCCAGACACTGAAACATTCCCTCCCCAGCGTCTCCATGACGAGTACGGCCGCTGCTGGCCGCACCAACATAAAAACATCGACGTTGGCCGCATTGACGACATCATCGCCCGCTACGTCAGTGAGAATAATTCGTTTGGTGCGGACTGGTTCCGGCGCCTCAAGACCTACGGCGGGAACCGCCGTCTGATGCTTGAGACTGAGCGCCGAGCCCCAGTGCCGCCAGCACCGCCGTCAGCGGGAGACCCCGTTTCGTCGCAAACGCCTGCATCGCGGACAACCCGCCCTTCTCGTACACGGCGCGAATCTCCTGAATAAGGGGGTTCGTCCTCACCGAGGGGTTTCGCACTGCTTCAGTGGCGTCCCGCTTCCGCACCAGCGTGGTCTGCCGCTGAAGTTCGCGTTCAGCGCGTGACCCCGGCTCTGGCAGGTATTGCCAATACTCCTGCCCGAGCGTTTTCTCACCCCAGTTGTTGTCGATATAGAAACTACTAAAACGGCCATTCTTACGAGGCGCCTGTAGGGCTCTCGCCACCTGCCTCGTCGCTCTGTCGAATTGCTTCAGATTCAACTTACTCTCGGGGAGGTTCCCGAGGCGGATGCCCTTCCCTGGAATAAACACCACCGCCACGGCATCATTCGCCCCAGCGGCCTGTGTCATGATCTTGTCAGCCAGCTCCATCTCATCAGCGGTGGGGGTGCGGTTGAGGGTGAGTTCCGCCCCGCGCATCGGCTGCTTGTAGATATCCGGCTCAGACGCGAGGATCGCATTGTATTCTTTCTCTGTCGGAAATTCCGTGAGTCGTGACCCAGCACCGGCATCCTGGGCATGTAACCACGCATAGCCGCCCTCTATCCGCGTGGCTCTAGCCATCGTCGGAGGGAAAACCTCTGTGCCCCCGCCAGGGGCTGGCGAGTGCCCCGCCACGATAGAGGCTTGATACCCTGGAGACGTTTCGCCTTGATACACCCCAGTCCCTTCTCCACTACGTGTCCCCACGGGAACCCGCCCCTCTATCGCTAAACGGGAACGGCCTTGGGGGTCGGTGTCAATCTCGAATTGATCGCGGGCATACTGCTCAAGCGGCTCCCCCTCCAAGCCCTCAAGATGTTGCGCTGTCCTTCCAGGGATTGCTTCGCGTGAGAGCTGCATCTCGCGCCTGTTGAACGCCGACGCAATATCAACCACGTCAGCTCCTGGTTTGATTATTCCTGCCCTGATCTTCGATCCCGTCCACGCCGCCGCTTGGAGGTGCCCTGTCGTCCAATCTGAACGGCCGCCGAGGTTCTCCCTATTCGCCTTTGCGATGGCTTTTTCCGTCATGCTGTCCATCCAGCGGTGCTGCGTGGGAGACGCGCCCTCCCGCAGCGGTGAGCCGTCAGCGTTTTGATACCCCCACGCCTCCATGTCCCAAATGTCATGGACTGACCGTGGAGAATCGACCTCTGAAAACCCACCTCCCAGTTGGATCTGTTGTGAAAAGGGGAGACGTTTTTGTCCGGTAACCTCGCCGCCCTCACGTAACGCCTGCACCGCTGCGCTATCGCGTGCAGGGAATCTGCCCGTATAAACTGGGATGCCGGATTCCAACTGCTCTACCCCTTGCAGGGCAAAGCCTGTATTCACGTCCACCTTCGTTGCCGGCGAGGTAATCGCCACCACGTCGGCCATCTCACGCGCTCGCGGAACATCATCACCCATCGCAAACAACGTCGCTGCGCCACTTGTGTCATACCAATCCGCACCCTTCTCACCCTCCCTCACTAGGGCTAGATAATGATTGAGGCGCGTACGCTCATGCGCTGCCGTTGCCACGTCCGATGGAGCACCTTGGTAACGTCGAGCGCGACTCGGTGCGTTGACCGGGTCCGGCGTGTCACTTCTTGTGTGCCCACGTCGCACGCGTCGGCCGGGGACGTAGTCCTCGCCACGCGCAAGAGATTGAAGCTCCAGCGGGGCAATGGGCTCGTCCATGGACTCCCTGATGGCGCGCACAAACTGCTGCGTGGCCGGTGACAACCCCTCGGGTGACGAGAGTCTCGCATCGAGCATGTTCCGAGAAAGGTGACGATTCAACTTGGTGTAGGCATCGACACGAGGAAACTGCGCGGCAATCTCCTGCGCCACAAGGGCACGGTCTGGCTCTCTCATCGTCTCAAGGAGGCGACGGGCTACCGTGCCACGCGCTGTAGCACCGCCAGCTTTCTTCGCCACCTTGAGCCCCGTGCCAATGAGGCCCATGCCCGCGCCGACCACAGGAAACGCCAGGTCAATAGGATCAGCAACGAGGTCCGCGATGCTCCCGATGTCCTGCACCGCCCCCGGGTACCCATGCGCCTCAAACACGCTCTTGAACGTCGGCTGCTCGCCCTCGGTGAAAATATTCGGGGCGGGGGTCGCGTGGTCTTGCCCCGTGACAAGGTCGCTCCCTCTGGAATACGCCCACGGGAGCACGGCACCCAACGCGCTGAGCGTTTGCCCCGCGGTGGTGGTGGGGCCGACGGGCGGTCTCCCCTCGTCAAGGGGTGATGTCCCGATGGGTCCACGGTAAGGCTCTTGATACTGCTCTAACCTGTTTGTCGTGGTCGGCCAGTCCTGCGGGTTGAGACTGACTTCCGCGCCGAGTCCCCTGACCGCAGCCCCGGCGAGTGGGGTGATCGCCTCAACAGCGGGGCGACTGGCCTCCGAGAGGGCCGTCGCAGCCGGCGCAAAGACGTTCTCCTCGACTGTTCTGGCAATCGTACCCAATGGGTCAAAATAGTCCGTGACGTTTCGCTGGCGGGGCGGCGTCACCGCCGTCTGCGCGTTCACGCGTTGCAATACGGCCTGGGCGTCGGGGTCAGTGGGGTCGAGCCGCCGGTCGGCAATGGCCTGGAGCATCTCCCGGTCGTAGGTCGAGAGCGCACCGTTGGTCCGTCTGCGTGGTGGGGGCATTACTCGACCTCGTCTGTCGGCGTCATCTCGATAGCCAGGACCGTCGCGGGCGCGTCCGCCTGCGCCGACTCGGCCTCTTGTTTGAGCCCGTCAATCACGGCCATCTCCTCCCGGTGCTGGTGCTCGGTCTCATCATGCAGGATCTTGGTCGCACTGGACTGCTCGGATTCCGCGAGCCGCGTGTCCGACTTGAGCCGCGCCTCGGCCTCATCCGCTTTGATCTTCATGGCCGTGATGGTCAGCTCGGTCTCGTTCCGCATCCGCTCGATTTCAATCCGCATCCGCTCGATGTCGAGCTTGGCCTGGTTATCCATCTGCGTCTGTGCGGTCTGAGCCTGGAGCTTCTGCGCGTCGGTGGCGAGCAGTTGCGTTTTCTCGTCCAACGCCTTGGTCAATTGCTCCACCATCTGCCCCGACTCCTGCACCTGCTGCTGGAGCCTCTGGGGGTCTGGCCCCTCGTCCTGGTCCTGCAACGGCGGCGGCAGCATCTTCTTGACCCGCTCCGCGGCTTCCAGATGACCCGGAAAGTCACGGAATTTCAGATAAATGTCGCCCAAGATCGGGAACAGACTCGGATTCGCCTGGAAGAGCTGGCCCATTTCATCGGCGCCCTCTTCGCGCCGGCTCTTGTAGCTGCGCCCGATACTGACGGTAATGCCGTAGCGCCCTTTTCGCAGGTCGTAGAGCTCGACCGGCCGGCCAGACGGGGGTGGCGGCAGCAGGCCCATCGGGGGTGCCCCGGGCGGCACGGGTGGGCCACCGGGGGCCATCGGAAAACCGCCCGGTCCCATCGGCGAGCCGCCAGGAGGCAGAGGAGCATCGCCGGGGGGGGGCGGGGGTCCACCGAGGCCCATCGGTGACCCGCCGGGGCCAGGGGCTATCGCTGGCACCCCCAGTGCGGGAATCGGGCGTTGCGTCTGGGGGTCGCGCCGGAACGGCGCGTTCAGCATGACGGTCTGGGGCTCGTCCTCCAGGTCGAGAATGCGCGCAATCCGACCCGGTCGATCATAGATGTGCGGGATCAGGTCGAGGATGACTTTGGCTTCATACGTCAGGCTGATCTCGGCCAGATTATCGATAAAGTGCGAGCTTCCCGAATCATGCTGCGTCTGGAGCGCGAGAATGGCTTTGCCACTCTTCGCGGCCGGGGTCTGCTGCCCGAGGGCCGACTCATAGGCACCGGTCCCCTCATGGATAAACTCACGGGCCTGCTGCAGCAGCAGCATGCTGGGTCCCAGTCGGGAGGCATCGACCTGGGTCCGCTGCGGCGGCGGTGCGGGTTGGCCGTTCAAACTCACGGGGCTATATCGGAGATATGGGAAATTTCTGACGTTGCTCAGCTGCCACTCCTGTTCGTGCCCTTCCTCCTGCCCCTCCACCATCATGTAGGGCGCTTTGGTTTCCAAACTCGACATCTCGACAGCCGCCGAGGCCGCGTAGTTCTGGAGGCGCACGGCGTCCTTGTTGGGCTCGATCATCCCGACGTAGCGGCGTTCCTGATCGAACGGGATCAGCTCGCGGCCGATGACCGGGATGACCGGAATATAACGCCCGTCCATCTCCTGCTTGGGTTCCAGTTCCTCGACCGCGTTGATCGTGCTCCAGTAGAGCACCGGGGTGCGCTCAACGCGCTGTCGGGCGTCCCGTCCCTCGCGGGCCGTGCGTCCCTCGGGAATCGCGTCCTCGTCGGACTCCGATCCGTCGTCCAAGAGCACTTTTTTCGCCGTGGTGTATTCGAGCCGGTAGTATTCGGCCACGCGCACGGCGCGGGACGCGCCTTCGTCGCCTGAGACCCACGACGGCGTTGAAATCCCGACCGCCGAGAGCTCCTCTTCGCTATAGGCGGCCATCGCCGACTTGGGATAACGGCGCTTGTAGGTGTCCCACGGCATGTCGTTCACCACAAAGGCCCACTCGCCGTCTGAGGCGTCAGCCTCCTGCGCGAACGGGTCCAGGACGACGCTGCCCTGCTGCAAAATGCGCTTGATCGTGATGCGCTGGTCGTAGGGGTCGTCGCTGTCCGGGTCCGGCTCGGTAATGACGCGATAGTAGCCGCGACCAGCCTTGACGGCCCGTTCAAAGGCCCAGCTCCGTGCCAGACTCGCCCGACTCTGCACCTCAATGCGCCGATAGAGCCCCTGGAGGACCTCGGCGGTCTCTTCTTCGGCGTCGTCACTCAGGGGGTGAATCGAGACGCCCAGATGCGCGGCTTTTTCGGCGTTCAGGACGAGCTGGATCGGATGGTCGAGACTCGGGATGCTCAGCATCGGGCGCTGCGGAATCGAGACCCCGCCGATGAGCTGCGGTTTGCGCTGATCCTTGACCTCGGTAGGCCAGCAAAACTCGGGGACCTGGAACCGCAAGGCATCCACCTCGCGGGTCCGCTGGTCGCTATCGGCATCCGAGCCGACCTTGAACCGGTCCAACGCCTGCTGCATTTCGCTGGTCATGCCCCCATCCAATCCGTTAAGGACGACTCACCGGTCGCGTGTCCGCGCCTCGGCTGTGCCGGTCGTGGCGGCGGTCGCATCGCGTGCCGCCCGCTCAGCACCAGATAGCGCGTGGCATCCATCAAATGGTCAGCCACCTTCACGATACGCCCTTGCTCGTCACGATGATACTTCCGAAATTCGCTGCGCCAATTCGTCAGGTGTTCCTGGACGACGAGTCGCCCCGAGACGAGCAGGTTCCAGGTCTCGGTCAGCCCCGCCTCGACGGCATTCTGCGCCGGTTCGAGCCGCAGCCCCAGCCGTCCGTAAATATCGATCAGCGCCCGTCCATCGACCTGACTACTCCCGGCGCTCGCCGGGTCGATGACGCCACGTACCCACGCGCCACGCGCCTTGATCGCCTCGGCGTGACTCGCCGGCTCGCCCTGGCCTCGATAATGCTCATCATAGAGCACAATGCGCCCTGACCCCGGATCGGTCGCGCCCCAGATTGCCGCCGTGCGGTTCCAGCCGACATCCATCGCGTAGCAGCGGGGCCAGCTTTCGGGAATCGTCGCGGTGGGGACGAGAATCTCGCGCTCGGCAATCGGGTAAATGGCGCCCGACCCCAGACTCGGCTCGCCCTCGGTACGAGCGGCAATCTGATAGGGCGGCGTGGTGGCCATCAACGCCTCGCGTTCAGAGGCGTCCAGGTGCGGCACATCACGCCAGCCCGCCTGGATAAAGGTTTTAAACGCGGCCGATGCGGTCGTCTCGGGCTCCAGGAACCCCTTGACCACGTCACTCATGCCCTGGAGCGGGGTGAACGTGACCAGGACCATCCCCTGGGTCGTGATGGTGCGATAGAGAATCTCCGTGTAGACATCCTGCGGCGGTTCCTCATCGCACCAGACGACATGTTTCGCCGTCCCCTCGAAACTCTGCCGGCCCTGCTCGTAACTCTTCAGTCCAACCAGACTCAGCCCACCACTGACGTGGCGGACCTGGGCGCCTTCCAGCGCACCCGCCAGTCCTCGCGCTGAAATCGTCTGCTCAATCAGATGGGCGGGCACCATCCCGGTCCCCGGCGCCTGCACGCTCCCGAGCAGCTTGGCCTGGACAATATCTCGCGTGGTCTGCGAGTTGGTCCCGACCGCCCAGCACTCCACGGGCTCGTCAAAGCGTCGTCCGGTCCACCAGTGCGGATAGAGCCCCGTGAGGTGACAGGTCAGCTCGTAGGCGCCGGCTTCAGACTTGCCCACCCGGTTCGCGGCCATGAAGAGCCGCTCCTTGGTGGTCCCCGCCGCGAAAAAATCGAGGTGTTTCTGATACCGTGACCGCGCCAGGGGGCCGTCGCCGTCTGGATAGAACGTCGCGAACCGTGACGTGGTGCGCCGTTCCGCCTCGGCGCGCAGCGCGTCCAGTCGCAGCCGTTCGTCGAGGGTCAAGTCACTCATCTGATGCGGGGGAGTCGTCTGGTGCCGGGTCCGGGCTGGTCTCGACGGTTTCAGCCGGGATCTGGGCTGCGGGCAGCGCGGGCGGGGACAGTTTCTGCAGCAGTCCCGTGATCGAGGCTGTCAGCTCAATATCCGAGAGCCGGGAGGGCTCCGCGCTCACGTCCAGGTCGATGCTCTGACGCGCCTGCCCAAACAGGCGGTCCATGATCTGCCCGATCAGCGTGGCATTCGGCGCGATGGCCGAGAGCCGATACGCCTCCTTGCCGGCATTCAGCCGTTCGAGCATCACCTCGGGGTCCGTGACCGTCATCCAGCGTCCCTCATCGTCTCGGGCGACCATATGCGTCACGCCCTGTGCCGCCGCGAGCTGGGCCTGCACCAGTGGCTCAAACTGCCGACTCACCTCCGCCCGCCAGAGACTCAACAGCTCCTCCCGCTCCGCCGTCCGGCGGTAGATCCGCGCCCCGCCACTGGCCACCGTCGTGCCCCGTGGCCGTCCCGCCCCCGCACGTACGCCGCCATGCCCACTCGCCGCTTTCGGCGGGACCGGGGGCCGGGGAATACGCAGCGGTGCCATAACACGGGACGGTATCACGTTTCTCGCCCCTACGGTGCAACCTGGCATGCACCGCCCAGGCACCGGGGGGTGTCACGGGTAGCCTTGGGGACACATGGGGGCTAATGCTATATCCAAAACCCAAAGTGCTTTCCGATCCAAATAAATCTCACTGGAAAAGAAATTTGGTTTTAGGCCCATTCCCGAATCGCCCAAGTCCTTACAGGGCAACAGCTTACAGTGGTTGTGGCTGGCGCGTGGCCCGCGCACCCTACGCCGCGACAGGCACCGTTGTGGGGCGTGGCGGCACCACGCATTGCGCGAGGATGACAAGCCAAAACGTTGATTCCGTGATGGTTATGGGGTAAGTGGGTCTAATAATGAGGGTTATGTTAACTAAATCGTCAATTAGTTGACGATATAACCAGGAAGCGTCAATGGATTGACGATGACAGGGTTGGGCAACTGCCCTAACTCGCCCGAACCGGGCCGGGGGGCCGGAAACAATCAAGTCATGGACGATGATTCGCCCCATTCCAGCCCCCCTCATTGCCGCTGTCGGGATGTTGCGCCCTGTCCAAAGTCCCGACAAGTCCCGACAAGTCCCGACAAGTCCCGACAGTCCCAGACCTATGTGGGCGTGGGCCATGACGTGTAGGTCTTGTTGGTCTTGTAGGTCTTGTAGGTCTTGTTGGTCTTGTATCCCTTGTAGGCTACGCATCATCCTGTGCAGCCAGCAGCAGCACCTGCTCGACCAGGAAGACCAGGTCGTGCTTGTGTCGCGTGATGGCTGGGCGTAGCTCGGCAGGGACACGCGGGGCGAGACAGAGCTCGCGGGTCGCGGGGTCCACCCGGATCTCGTAGCCCTCGTCTTCGAGCCGGAGCAGGAGTTTGAAGGCCGGCGCGGGCACAGCGCGGCCAAAGAGCGGGACGGTGTCGGTCGGGTCTGTCGGCATCAGGCTCTCCAGTGGGCAAAGTGACGGCGGCGCATCATCCGCACAAAGCGTGGTTCTCGTGAGTAGGCCATGAGTTCAATCCGGTCGAGGTCGCCGCGGTGATTGCCCATGGGGCGACGCGACCGGCGGATGAGCCCCCCTGGCGTGTCCACGACCGGGTCGATCAGGTCATCGTCTGGCGTGGGGCGCGCACGTCGCCGGGGAGGCGCGTGGAAGGACATCGTGGCACGACGGGACTCGCCGGGGACACGCCATAGCCCGGTGGCGGGGGGATGGAGTTCGGCCAGCAGCGCCCCGCCACCAGCACGCGTCTGAGCGGGCTTAGGCTTGGGCTTAGGCTTGGGCTTGGGCTGAGGCGTGGGTGCAGCCGGCTGGGGCTGGGTCACGCGCATCGTAATGACGGTGTCCGGGGTAGGACGTGGACCCTCGTGTCGCTGGCCCCAGTCCGGCTCGGGATTGTTGTCGTCGTCGTCGAGTGGGTGCCAGGGCATCGTCATCTCACTGCGCTTTCTGTCAACTAGCCCCCTCTATAAAGAGAGGGGGGGTCTTGTCGCCAATCTTGTCGCCAGCTTGTCGCCGGCTGTAACTCCTGATAGGGGCAGGGGTTACGACGACGAGTGAAGCAGCCAAAACGCGACGGCGACAGATTGTCGCCGCACCTTGTCGCCAGCAGCAAACCCACGGAATCATTGACCCAATCGTCCACGGCGGCGACAAGACCCCCCCTTGTCGCCTCTTGTCGCCACTCTTGTCGCCGGCCCATCATGACGCGTCCACTGGGGGGTCCGGCCGATCAAACAGCGGCAGCACGTCGAGTGTGCCACGTCGAGAGGTCAGGCGTGGCACGCAGGCGGGTGCCGTACCGCCACACTCATACCAGTCCAGGACGTAGGGCACATAGCACCAGGATGCAGTGGGTGCCATGACCTGGAGTGTGTGCGCGTCGAGGCGCTGATACCGCTCGCCGCAGACGGGACAGCGTGTCTCGCGTCTCAGGCTCAGGGGTTCTCCTCCGGCCGCGTACCCCACCGGGCCTGGGCCGCACGTCGCGCATGGGCACGTCTGGCACTGGGGGTGACCCCGGCCCAGCGTTTGCGGCCCCCGTCTTGACGCTGGACCCGCTGGTCGAGTCCGGTGGCGAGCAGGGACATCACGGCCACGCGCACGTCGAGCCCCCGCTCTGTGGCATAGGCACGCACCCGCTGTGCCAGGTCCGGGGGCAGTACGTCAGCCCAGTCGTCGTCAGACCATCGCATCGCCGGCCAGAAGCCGTCCTCGTTGGGCAACTGAATCTCATCGCTCATCGTCGTCGCTCCTCCTGTAGGGGATGGGCGGCACACTCGGAGACGCGTCTGTGTCGTCTCGCTCATAGGGGGTGCGAGGCGCGATGGACAGCGCGTCGACCACCCACCGAGCCCTGTCCAGCGTCATTTCTTCCACCCAGACCGGTGTCAGGTCGCCGACCCAGGCACCGATGGAGTTGAACTCCAGATACTCTCGTGCCACATCGTGGGTCATGCCGTCGCGGTCCATCAGCAACGCTATCGCCCTGTCAATGGAGTAGACGGCGAGGTATGGCTGGCCGCAGCGACGGCCAATCCCGAGAAAGGCCGCGTCCAGGTCATCCGCCGTCAGAAAGTCCTTATCGCTCATTGAGATGCTCCTGGAGTCGTCGCCCCGCTCTTGACCACTTTCCATGGTGTGCGGGGGGGCCGCACGATGGGCCACTCGCCCGCTATCTGGCAGTACGCCTGAAACCGCTCGTACGCCTGCTCGTCGTAATGCTGAAACCGCGGAATGACATCCGGGTCTGTCCGATTCGCATACAGATAGCCCGCGACACAGCCGATGACAAACATCCCACATAGGGCCACCATCACGGCGCCTCCTCGCGAGCACCCGGTGTCCACCGAAACGTGGCCGCGTCATAGGTCGCGCCACAGGTGGAACAGATCAGTAGCGTGGACGGGGGACAGGGCTCGCAGACCCCGCTCTCGCACCGCTGGCACGCAAGCAGCCCGTCATCCCGGTCGCGTGTCGTCTGGCTCAGTTTTGCCATCTCACCTCCTCCTGTAGGAGTCATGCTACGCTGCTGCATGGCCTGTTGTGCAGCACAACGGTGTGCGGACCCCCGGTGCCAGGTCTGCACGACCACGGAGCGGGGGTTCCCGCAACCGACGTTCCGCGAGCTGACCGACCGGCCAACGGGTCGTCCCCGCACGAGACCCACGCCACCCATGACGCAGCCGGGTCGCCCAACACGGCAATTGCTGCAGCACTAGCGGCAATTGCTGTGTCTTGATCTGGCTGTCAGGGCCGCGACGTGGCACATACCGCCCAGTACGTCATAAATCTCGCGCTTGGTCCCGCGGGGTCCTACGTCCTCGCCCTCGTCAGCGTCGTAGATCCGCACGCCGCCGTTGGCCCAGGACAGGGCATAGGCGTCATCGTCGAGATAGCGGTTCAGCAGCCGGACGCGTCGTTCCAGGTCGTGTTTGGTAATCCGGTCCATGTGTGCCTCCTTGTGGTGTTGAGATGCGTGTGTGTCGGTTTATGAGCCTGCCTGTGACGCCTGCTAGGGGTCGATGTCCTGCGCGTCTACCAGTGCGGCCGATTCTGTTTCGAACGGACCAATCGGGTCCGAGTCAGGCAAGCATCCAGGGAAACAAGCCCACCAGTACCAGCCGTCTGTGTACGAGTGTTCGTCGTCGTGGTTCCAGCCATCCAATAGCCATTCGTCGTATGTGCGGTAGAAGATCTCCACGTCTGGTAGTGCGTAGGTTTCAGTTGCGCGTGTCTGGTCACTATATGCGTGTGTCATGTCTGCCTCCTGGGTGTGTGCGCGAGTCTATTAGAAGAAGAACTCTCGGCGCGGGAGTCTGACGTCCCGCTGGCAGGCGGTCTGGAATTCCCGCGTGGCGCGTGTGACGCTCGTCCGGGCTCGCCGCATCGCCGGATGGTCGATACCGCGATGGGCGGCGATGGTATTGATCAGCTCATCGATATCAAGCTGCTCTCTCGGGCTGAGTTCGTTGTAGCGGTTCGTTGTCGCGTTCATGTCTGCCTCCTGGGTATGTGCGAGTGCCTGTATTATCGTGGGTTACGCCACGGCATACGTGGATCTGAACTGCTCAAGGGCGACGGCTTCCACGGCGGGCGGCAGTACGGTGCGGATGAAGCCGCCGGTATAGTACACATCAAAAAGGTGGATCTCAGTGAGGCACCAGCCTGTGGCGCAGTACGTGAGTTCCACCCATGTCGCCTTGCGCTTCCAGTTGTAGGACGTAGCCACC
>VTLG01016555.1_pt1 | contig 25246 bp, 36 predicted proteins | sample 4694571 | NCBI WGS metagenome assembly VTLG01 (sample SAMN12604809, study PRJNA352737) | marine metagenome | biome: ENVO:00000447; feature: ENVO:00000209|ENVO:00000569|ENVO:01000036; material: ENVO:00002151; isolation source: viral sequences binned using virsorter ...
ACAAGCTTCAAGCGCCAAGCAGCAAGCATCAAGCGAATCTAAACCAGAACCTAGTTCAGGTTCTCAAGCATCAAGCGACAAGCGGTAAAGCCACAAGCACAGGGATCAAGCGTCAAGCCACAAGCAGCAAGCTCCGTGATTCTTGAACCACGGAACAAGAAAACTGAAGAAGTTTTCTTGGGTAAAGGACCAAGGGCCTTTACCATGATAAATGTATTCTTAGGATGACGTTTATGGAAGGCAATTTGGTGTGGTGAAAAACGAATTTTTTTACTTTTCGTTACCTTGAGTTCTATAGTGCAAAAGTGCCCAGAAGTATTACAGACCAATAAATCAGGAGTACCAAGTAAGCTGGAATTCTCCAGTCGAATAAGCGAAAACTCCTTAAAATTTCTTTTGATTTGTTGATAAAATTTTGCCTCTGGACCCATGTCTTTATCGAGGTAATGACACCACGCATTACGCGCCCGGCGTACGCAATTTATCCGGTATAATTATATTAGTTGCTTCAGCTGTTTTCATTACAAGACGATGAGATTGGTGATTACCAACTGCTCCCAATATAGTTTGACTGTTTTCGTGTACTTCCATTTTTTTAATTTCATGTAGTTGTCCTCTTATTTCTACATAAATAACAGCATCACTAACAGCGTTACCTTGTCTTGTGCCTGACTTATTACTAGCGGTAAAAGTAGAAAGGAATTCTTGTAAATCTCTTACTCTCATTTGTTTTTATCCGCAAGTTCTTTTTTTAATTTTGTTATTTCATAGTTAAGTTCAGATATAATTCTAACCTGTTCTACTAACTTTGCACTCAACTCATCTATAATTTTTTGAGCACCCTTAAATAGATTATCTGTTCTAATCCACTGAGATTCTTTTTGTTTATATTTCCAAATCTCAGCTTTGTGTTTATCAATTAAGAAAGCTAAATCTAAAGCACCTCTATCTTCTTTAGGTTCATTTGTAATCTTTGTTTCATTCTCGTGACTCATATCTTCTCCATATTCCTTTATATTTGTATATGTACGTTTATCTTTCATACCTTGACAATATAGGAGAGTTACCTTAAATTGTCAATATGGGAGTTCCTAAAAGATTAACAGAAATGCAAAAAAGATTTGCTGAATATTTAATATTTGGTGGACCTGATGGACCAGTTTCAAAATCTGAAGCAGCTGAATTAGCAGGCTATTCCCCAAAAAGATCACGTGTTGAAGGCAGTGAGTTAACAAATCCTAGACTATCTCCATTAGTAGTGCAATACATAGGCAAACTACAAGACGAACGATTACAAAAACATGAAGTTAGTTATTCAAAACATATAGCTGAGTTAGATAGAATTAAACAAGCAGCTTTAAAGAAAGGGTCCTTCTCTTCTGCAGTTAATGCGGAAGTAAGTAGAGGAAAAGCGGCAGGGCTATATATAGACAGAAAAATAATAAAAACAGGGAAATTAGAGGAGCTGTCAGAAGAACAACTAGAAGCAAAAATGAAACAAATTTTAGACGACTACGCACCTCTTTTGGATTTAAATACTGTGGAGGGAGAGTCACAAGACGTTAATGAATCCGAGTTATCTTTTTCACACAAGAAGTTGGAAAAACCGATCGCTCCGAAAAGTGAATAGAACCATCAGCTTCAACATCATAGCCAGCAAAAATTCTTACAGTCTCATCATCTTTACTAAATAACCAACCCTCACTTACAGGTGTAGCTAGTTTCATGTCCTTAAATTCTTTATCTGTACCCCAGCCGCCTTCAGTGATGATGTCAATCCAATCTATTCGTACACGTTTGTATGGAAACGGCACATGTTGTTTAACAGTCTTAGGTTTAGTGTAACTGTTTATTCTTCTAGATTTTTTCTTGGATTTCATTTCTATATATGTATCTAAAAAAAATCAGTTTTTCCAGTTTTTTGTATCGCGCGCGCATAGGCAAACTGAAATATTGCTCTAGGTGACACTATTTTCTGTCACATGACACTTTTTTTTATCAAAAAGTGTCTACCCTAAAGTCATATATACCAACACTTCTAGACCAAAGTGACAAAAAGACACTTTTTTTTCAAACATTTTATTTTTTTTTTTTATTTTTTTTACCATACATATACACTGTCATTATGGTGTGCCTTATTTACAACACATTGTTGCAAAAATGTTACAGTATAACTCCTTTTGCCTTTTTTTCGCCATACTTTTGCTCGTATATTGCCTCAATCTCAGTCATCAATTCAACAATATACTGTTCCTCTAATTTATCTACTTCCAACAATACCTTAGTTATGATATCTTTCTGCCGTTTTATTGCCTTATTCTTTGTCTGAATTAGGTCTATTCCCCATCTCGTTTGGTCTGTCATTAAACTCCTCCGCTTTCATTGGTGTTGTTCTTTCTTTTTCATCATGTATTAACTCATTGTACATGTCAATTCTCTTTAATGCTTTGTGCTTCCAGGATCTAAGGCTTGCGCCTTGTGTTTTGAATTCTTGATAATATAGGTCAGGCGTACATACCATGATAACTCCTTGTTCAATCTTACTTCCGTAGACGTAGTCGTGAGCCATGGCGTACATTGCGATTTGCAGATAATAATCTTCGATCCATTCTTCCTTTTTTGGACGGTTACTTTGTTTGAAGTCAACAATAGTTTCCATGCCGTTATGTAAGCAGACCAAGTCTGTACTGCCCGCGTAAAGGCCCGGGTAATGTAACATAACTTCCGACCCATAGTATTCTTCCACAGGTGTAAGACCAATCTCGATAATTTTGTCGGCCATGGGACGCGCCTCCTGTCCGATTGCTGTAAGATCAACGCAGCCAGTTCCGAGGATATGATGTTCCAGGAATTTGTGCATACATGTCCCCCGATTACTACTATGGTTTTTAATTCGCTCTGCTTCTTCTTCTCCAACTTTGGCCTTCCAGTCTTTTAAAAATTGTTTATTTTTGGTGGCTCCTAATATAGTAGTCACACTAGGAAGTCTAGAATTATCTATGTCATAAACCCTGGTCCCTGATCCAGGGTCCGTGAGCTGTTTTCCTCGTATATAGTTGTATTTATTACTCTTTTTTAACCCTTTAGGTTCTTTTCCAATGTTGTGGTATTCCTCTATGTCTTTATCATTCATCATAATTTATTTTTTAATTCTTTTAAATATTCTTCTATTTCAATATTATCAGACTGCATGTTAGCCTGTCTTTCTTTTTTATTCTTTAATGATTGTTTGTAAGATTCTTTTAACTCATCGTTTTCTTTCTTACCAAAAATTCTATTAAAATTTTTTCTATACAAATCATCAGATGGTCTACTTACACCATCCCACTGTCTACCTTTTTCCTTTTTTACCATTTTTTATTTTTTCTTTTATTATATCTTCAACGATACTATCGTATTTTTTATGTTTATCACTGTTGAGTAAATTTTTTACATAGTGTTGAGCTACCTTTGGTAAATTTAAAATTTTATTTTTTTTATCCATTACTCTAAACTCATAGCTCTTTTATATTCTTGTAAGTCTACAACCTTACCATTCATTACTTTACCTTGATAGTGTTCTATGACTTGTTGAATCTTAGGCAACTTAGTATGTGCCCAAGGCCAGATTAGGCAACACACATAATAAGCATCGCGAAATGTACAACGCCATCTGTACTGTTTTAAGTACGGCGTACCATCAACCCGTTTACCCTTACGCGGCTTGTCGGTTAAAGTACCACAACCTAACATCTCATGAACCCAAATCAAAACAGATTGATCTGTCATGGTGATCTCCATAGACAATCTTAAACTATTTGACATACGATATCCAGGTTTACCTTTGTGTTTCTTTTTCTTTTCAGGTCCTCTTTTAAAATGGATAGATCCTTCACCATCAAAGAGTCCAGCTATATATGCTTTGTCTGTATCAGGTATCATTTTGAATAGCCATTCTAACCACCGTGGTCCATGGGTTTAAATCAATGTTTCTAGTGCAGCTTGCGATCATCATCTGTAATAGGATTAACATCAATATAAGACTCAATAACTTCGGACTCATCCACATAAATCTCCCCTTCCGAGTCACATTCAACGCACTGCGCTACAATGTGTTCTCTACCTTCTTCTAATACAAGTTTAACATATCCATTACCCTTGCAGTTTGGACATATTATAGCATGTACGTTATACTTTTTTGATTTTTCCATTTAATTTCTTCGCCTTTTCATTTGCAATTGATTCAATGGTTTTACTAATTGACAATTGTGCATCAGGCAATAATACCTTAGACAACGCAATTAAAGTCTTGTATGTTTCATGTGTTAATGAAACGTTTCTATATTTAGTTATATCAGTCATTATGACTTTCCTTTCATTTATTTCTGATGATTATATAGGACTAAAAGGAGTATTGTCAAGTATGAAATTTGTTTTAATTTTATCAATGTGTAGTTATGTTAGTGGAGCTTGTTTACCACCATATGAATGGCCAGAAAAATTTAATAGTGGTTATGAGTGTAGTATTGCAGGCTATGAAGAAGCTGCTAAAAAATTAAAAGAGATTGGACCAGTTGAAGTTGATAAATATAGAGTGTCTATAACCTTTACCTGTAATGGAGTTCAAGAAACTTGAAATAGTGTGATAATTATGTTACAATGTAATTATCTCACCACAATAACCTACCCTCATTATTTCCCTCTTTAGGGTAGGTGTATATTCATATCAAACCAGCTGTTTTCCGTGCACGTACTTACAGCCGGCCAAACTCCAGGTCCCTACCCTTGCAGGTCATCGGTAACGTACAGGGAAATGCCATTGGCAAGATTTGGACGCCCTTGAGCTTTCAAATTTTATTTACAAATACAACCCATCAAATTACCACTACCATCATTCATTACATGAACGTTAAATGGTGCTTCATGATACGTGGTTAAGTATAAACGTAATATATCACACAAGTCAAAGCAGTCGACTTCTGCCAGTAATGATATACCCGCCGTCATCTCCTTTGTGACAGCTACTAACTGATACAACCCGTCGTTTAGAAGTATTAAGTCCATTGTTAGCAAACTCCTTTATTAATTTATACCAAAGATCTTTGTATTTTTGATCTTTCGTTTTGTTCCACATAATTGCGGCTTCATCAATCTTTGTCAAAAGACGTTCTTGTGCCATGTGCTATTATCTTTTTAATACCTGGTGCTTTTAAATCTAACGTTGCATACTTAGCCCAAGCTTTTTTAATCAAATTAAGTTCTAAAATTAAATTAGACCATTGTTTTTGACTAATGTTTTTACTTGTTATTGTTAATTGTTTTTCTTTCATGCTGTATATATAGGTTATTATAGGATAATTGTCAACCCCTAACGTCCTTGGCCACGATATTTTTTATACATACGCCGACGGGATTTGTTCATTTTACATAGGCTAGGATTACGTCCAATTGACGTTTTGTGAAATGTAGGTTCGTGTGCTATTTTTGCGTATAAACCTTTAGTTTTTTTCATTCACTCCAATCTTTTACAAACGGAACACCACCATCATTACGAGATGACATAACAGGTAAATAAGTTATCTTGCCATTAATGTGTTGATGTAAATCAGAACCACAATTCATACATCTATATAATTCATTTGTTAATCCAACCAACATTGTAAATTCTTCACACGTTGGACATTTACCATTAACTATTTCTGCTTGTATTTTTACCATTATATTTCTTCCTATTATATACTTTCTTAGACTCTACCACACGTGGTTGATAACGTCCATCTTTTAAATATTTTGCAACTTTATTCGATGATGAGTTTTTTAATTGACTTTGAGCCATCTATATTATCTTCTAATTCTGCAGAACCCTTCCAGCATTTATACATTACGTTTTCAGAGTATTGTCTTTCAGCCTGACGTTTGCCACGTAAACATTGTGCCATTCCATCAACCTGTAAACGCGCCTCCTTAATTTCTGCGTTTACGAACATAAGAAGAGCTACCACAGATTCTATCATTGTCCGTTACCATTTTTATAATGCATATCTCTAGCTTTGTCTTTTAATGATTCAATATCAGTTAAAACTTTGTCCATTTGTTTTGTTAAAAATTCTATGTTGACTTTGTTCAACGCCATAGATTCTATGTGCTTGTTTAACTTATCAGTAGTCTTATATAAATCCTCGATCATCATAAATTGTTCGCTATCTGCAGGAAGCGACCCAAGTTGGCCCCGTGGCCATTTGATTCTAAACTCTGTATTCTCTTCAAGATCTTTCTCCATTATCTGTATACGAGTATCTGCAACATTAAGACGTTCTATAATTTGAAAGTAACCCATTGTTCCAAGTGCTACGATAATTATTAACGAAGCTACCGTCTTCATCGGCATTTGTACAGCCGCTTCTTCGGATATATTTAATGGTTTCTTATTCATTTTTAGGTTTTGGTAGAGGCAGTATATAATCTTTTGGAGGTATTTTCAATGTCGTGTTATCCATGGTTTTAGCGTCTGGATTAGACTCTAGGTATTCTTTTTTCATACCTTTCCATGTACTTTTTTCTTTAGGTCTTTCTTCCTCAACTGTTACAGGAATTACACCCTTACATTTTGATACTAATAAGTTAAAATTTTCATTACGTTTTAATGTAGGATTTCTATTAACTTTGTTACACATTTTCATAAGTTCTAATTGTTGTCTAAGCTTTTCGTTTTCTAATGCTAAATCATTTCTTTCATTGCATTGTAAATTACCTAAATATTTTCTAAATGTAAGTCTAACTTCTTCTGTATCACTACCATTCCAAGAATTATCGTAGTTGTTATAATCATAATCTCTACGAGATACTGATACATCTACTTCACCAGTTCTACATTCGTTAGGGTATGAGTTTAAATATTCGTTTCTAGGATATGCAGGACCAGCACAAAATGCTAATAGAGTTATTAGTATAATTAGTATACCTGTAAAATAATAATTCATCCTGGCTACCTCCATGATACATCCTAATAATTTATTTCTCTGTTTAAATCTTTGATATCCCACTCCATGTTGTTGACACGATTAGCTAATAGTTCATATAAATTCTCAGCCATTTCCCATGTGCCCTCCGCTCGTTCTAGTTTTTGTAAGATTGTGTTTGTTTTTTCTGTAAGCACAACCATATCTCTTTGTATATTTACAAGATCAACTGTTTTAATTTTTTCTATCTCTGCTCTGTTGCCGTTGATTGTGTCTGTTAAATTAACAATATATTTGACGCCCGTAAATGTTCCAACTAGCACTGAAGCTACCACGGGCACCATGACTATATTTTTTTTTAATAAGTCAGCTAAATTCATTTTTTCTTCTCCTCAATTTCGTAAAAATACTTATCAGTATCTTCCGTTCTAAATTTACCACTATCTTCTACATCCCATTCTGATGTTTGCACCTTCCAATCAGGAATTTCATCTCTTACAGTAAAAGAAGTAATGTCCCATATAATACGATTGTTAGGTTGTGCTGCATAATTGCCATCTTCAAGAGCTATTATGTGAGCGCACTTATGTTCGTGCGGTATTTCTGAATGATCAGAGTTTAATATATTAGCATCTGGATGTGCCCAGTCAACGGTAAATAAATAATTACCGTGATGCCATTTTTTATCTTTGCCTATAAATTTTCCGGAAGAACCGTTTAAAAAATCCCAAGTAGTAATAGCAGGATAATAACTAAAACTATTCCAAAGCTCCAACTCATCAAGTCTACGTTCAGGAACTTCTTCTGGTTTAAAACCTCGCTGTATGAAGGCGCTAATCGGGAGACGATAAAAGACAGCGCCATTTTCCATAATCGCATGGAATAAGATAGCACGTCCTGTAATACTCGTAAGGCCGAAGATGATACAGTCTTCAACTTCTCCCACATGTCTGGTAAGGTCATATAAATACTCCTTTTTTATTTGCGCGTATTGTATAGGAATGTTTGCATTTAAGAAAGCCATAATTTATCATTTTATTTGGCCCCAATTGGGACCAGATTCATAGTCTACCTTGTTAGGTACTTCTAAGTCAACAGCAGATTCCATAATGTCTTTTATTTTTTCTGCATGTTCAGGACTTTCCACAGATATATCAAGTTCATCATGTACTTGTATATGTGGTATGATATCTTCTTTGTGTAATTCTATCATTGCTTTCTTTGTCATGTCAGCTGCTGATCCTTGTATAAGTTTATTTAATGCTTTGTAAGTGTACGCACGTTTAATCCCTGGTCCGTGTTCCAAGAGCGCTGCATCGTGTGGTAATGCTTTATGTATACCGAATTGATTAGGTTCCCACAAATGAAACCTACAAAGTCTGCCAAGTAAAGTTCTAATTTTACCAGACTCTTGAGCACGTTGCATAACGTTGTCCATTAGTTGTTTAACAAACGGTACTCGGTTATGATATTGTCTAAACAAACTATCGGATACATCTTTAGATACACCAAGTTCTGCTTGTAATTTATTTTTACCCATACCATAGAACAGACCAAGATTAATTGTCTTGGCCTGTGATCTAGGTATCTCTGCCATCTCAGCAACGATGGTGTGAAAATCCGCATCGCCCTCACGATACGCATCCAATACCTCGTCCACTCCATAGAGATTCTGTAAAGCTGCATAATGCACTACCAACCTAGGTTCTTGTTGAGAATAGTCAAAACAACCCCATGTATGGCCCTCCTCGGGCACAAATAGAGCCCTAATCCGTGGTCCAAGGTCTTTGTTTCTAGCTGGTATTTGCTGTAAATTTGGGTTTGAATAGCTAAATCTGCCTGTTACCGTTCCGCCATTATCTGACCTTAATTGGTTTATTTCAGCATGTATTCTACCTTTATGTGAATGTTTTAATATGGTATCAATGAAAGTGGTATGGGCTTTATTTATTTCACGAGCCTGGGCAATTAGTTTCACTGTTGGGTGGGGGTGATTCTGTAAAAAATTTTTAGTAAAGGAAGGAGCAGATGTTTTTTCAGTTCTATCATAATCTAGTTTTAGTTTATCAAAAACTTGTGCGATTGATCTTGCAGCCCATATTTGAGTGTCTATTGATGTTTCTTTTTTTACTTGCTGGATTAACTTGGCTTCTTGTTGCGCTAACTCTTGCTTCATTGTATGAGCTTTTTGAACGTCCACTCGAACCCCACGAAATCTCATCGCTACCAAACATGGAAAAAGTTCCGTCTCAAGATCAAAAATAGATTGTATATCTTGGTGTAAAATTTCTTTCTTTAATTCTTGCCATAACTCTAAAGTTATTTCAGCATCTTTTTCTGCATATGCGCCAACATAAATGGCAGGTAGTTTATACATTTCTGCCTTGGCGTCAACACCCCAATCTTTTGCAGCTGCATATAAATCACTTTCATTTTTTGTTTTGCCGGTGTATCGTTTAGAACAGTTGTTTAAGTCATAGCGCATTTGATTTTCATCAACAAGGGCCGATGCAATCATCGTGTCTACAATTTTACCGCTGACACTTAAACCGAGCGCTTGTATCCAACACACGTCATACATGGCGTTGTGAAATATTTTTGTAGCAGGTGTATTTAATACATCTTGAAACCATTTTAAAACTTTAACTCTACTCATATTACCACCACCTTCATGAGCAATTGGATAATAACCAGACCAACCTGGTACAGCTACTGCAATTCCTACTATATCTCCTTTACCAACTACAGATCCTGATCCCATTTTCATAAGGTCTGGGTCTTTAGTTTCTAAGTCTATTGCAATCTCATCATACTTAGATAAGTCTGGAAAATTTTCTGGTGGTAGCCATTCTGTTTGTGGTTTAAAAAGTGGTATTTGCATTATTTAACTATTATCCCCCATGAGTTATCTTTGTCTTCTGGTTTATCTTCTTTTATTTTTTCTATTTCTTTATAATCTCTTTCAAGAATCATTTCTAAAAAGTGTATTGCTTTTAATATGTCTTGTTTCTTTCCCTTGTCTCGGTGTCTTATAATATATTTTATAGCACATCCTTCTGGATACAACAATTCATTCTCTATTACAAACTTACTTGGTTGAATTTTATATTTTTGATAATGAGATCCTCCAATTTGTTTGTCATATGGTTTCATAGTAAGTAACCTTTCTCATATTTTTTTGGTTCTATTATATGTAAGTTTTCTTTTGTTCTTGTTGCACCTACATAAAATAATCTATTTTCATCATCAGGATTTTTTTCATAACTTCTCATAGTATTTTCTGTAAGATCAGTTAACAAAACAACGTTAGTCGCTTCACCACCTTTTGCTGCGTGTATAGTAGATAATTCAATTCTAGGTTTCTCATTTAATTTTTCTCCATTCTTTCTCATCTTCCTAAGATAGTTTACCTTAGTTTGACCTGCGTTGTCAAATGCTTCATACCAAACTGTTTTAACTTGAAGACCATAATCTTTTACAAGTTGATCTATTCCATAAAAAGATCCTTTAGCCATGCCTTTTATTTTTTTAGCATGCCAATTTTTAGGACCTATAAATTTAACCATGTTTTCTATTTCTTTATAAGATACTAATTGTCCTTGTCGCAAATGTTCCCATGACGTAGCTGCTTGGTGTAATTCTTTTTCACTACTTCGTTTATATCTGTTTTCATAATATAGTCCTTGTCTATACAAAGATTCTTCTATGTCATTTAACATGTGTCTCGTTCTACTTAAAATTAACCAATCACCTTGTGACATATCAATACTTTCTACATCAAAATGCCTGTGTAATAATCCTTGACTAACTCTAGGTTGCCACGTTTTATCTATTCTATTCCTAATTTTATTTATTATACCCATAGCTAAACCATGCACTTTTGCGGGTATTCTGTAAGACTGTGTTAGTGGTAAGTATTGTCCTTCTAAAGCTATAAAAGAATCTACGTCTGCACCAGCCCATCTAAATATTGCTTGGTCATCATCACCTGCAATAAAAGAATCTTTTGTTTTATTCCAAATAGATCGTGTCATGTCCCATTGCATTAACGATAAATCTTGTGCTTCATCTATAAACACCACATCAAACTTTGGTGACTTATCTGATTTTGTAAACTCTAAAATCATGTCATTAAAATCTATTAAGTTATATTCTTTTTTATATCTTGCTAACTCGTTATGTATAATTCTAAGTTGATCTCTTTCTAAATCTTGTGTGTGTTCCTGTAAATTAAACTGTTGTTCTGGTGTAATGTTTCGTAGTTGTGCTAGTTGTATAATTCTTAAATACTCACTGTCTGATGTAAAGATACCGCCTTGGTCTTCTTGGTAATCAGCGTACGTTACAGGAAAACCTAACTTTTTTCCTAAATCTTTGTAATGTCTGGGTTGCATAACTTGATCTCTTTTTAATCCTAACTTTTTAAATGCTAGTGAGTGTAGTGTTCTAAAATATGGTAGATCATCTTCTGTTAAATTAAATTTTTTAATTGCTCTATCTCTTGCTTCGTGCGCAGCTTTTTGTGTAAATGCAAAGTAACCTATTTTGTCAGGGTCGGTTTGTTTAAGATAATCATCTACTTTGTTTAACAAAGTTGTAGTCTTACCTGTGCCTGGCGGTCCTAATACAATTGTTCTCATTCTTTTACTGATCCTTGTGCTAACATTGATCTCCATTCAACATCTATGCTTGGTTTACGACTTTTTTTGCCATTTTGATTTTCACCTCTTGTTTGCCACAATAAAAATTCTGGTAAATAACAACAATCTTCATCATACATGTGGGCAACTTCTAATTTTTCATTTGATTTTGGTTTAGGAACAAATGCTTCACCCACTATGACATGCATTAAATAAGGAACAGATATTCTTCCATCAACTCTATCTAGACTAACCGTAGGATAACCTGTCGTTGTACCCCAACGTACACTAGATATTTTTATTTGATCTTTATCTGTTTTGTAACTTATAAAAGGCCATATTTTTTGTTTATATTTATTATCTTCAGGAATTAATTGACAAGTCTTAAAGTAATGCCACCCGTTTGTTGGATGTATAATATATTTATTAGGAAGAAATATAGGATTAACATCTTCTAATTTTTTAGGTTTAAGAAGTGTTTTATCCAATTGTTTTATTATTGGTTGTTCTTTAAAAAATGATAATTGACTCATTAAAATATATCTTTTGGTTTTAATTCTTTTTGATTATAGTTGTCTTCTTTTTTATCAAATTGTTTAACTACAAATACAGAAATTCTTTCTTTACCTATACGTTTGTCATCACAGTTACATGTTTCTTTTAACATTTGTGCTGTACGTTGATAATTTATGTCCCAACGTTTTCTAATTAAAAATTGATTATAGAATCTGTCAAAAACAAAATGGTGATAGCCTTCGTTAGTCCACACACCACCTTTTTTAAGATCGTTTTTATCTGTTGATACTTGTCTATTTAAACAATATTCTTCTAAATGATTTTGTAATTGATCCTGCGTAGTTACGCCTTCTGGTGGATCTATTGGTTCGTGGTTCTTCATCAATGGGTTTATTATCATGTCCCAGTCTTTTGGTTTTACTGTTGGTGGTTTAAAGTCTAACTGTTCCATACATGCTTCCTGGAATAAACTTTGTTGTTTTAAAAATTTTACATTTTCTAAATGTAATCGCTCACCATCTACGTTTAAATAGTAGTATGGTTTTTCTAATTTAATTTTTTGTAAGTCAGTTAGTGCAGGAAAAACTATCTCTTCACCAATACCAAACTTTCTTTCTCTACATAATTTTTTATCACATAAATTACACATTGGTGTATCATTACATTTGTAACCCCAATCTTTTTTATCATGTTGACGTTTAATTATTTCTACTTCGGACTCACTTAATGGTGTTGTAGATGCTGTTGCATTAAACAATGTCATCTTACTTTTCCATTCTGCTGGCCATTTCTTTTTAGCATACACACCAAAATGAAACATAGAATTATTTCTACCACCTTCTGGTATTTTATTTAATGCCATAAGTTCTATACATGGTGGTGCATCGTCGTATTCAGATTTAGGTCTTTCTATTTTTACAAAATCTAAATCATATTGTTTTATTTCTTCATATATTTTATAAAATTCTTCTAACGTCGCTGCTTCACCATCTTGTTTAAATGCATAACGTGTAGTTTGATCTCCACCAAAGTATGGTAAGTTTAAAAAATTACCTGTGTCATCTGCTGATTTTAATTGAATTTGTTTTGGAAAAACCTCTGATCCGCCGTATCCTAGTAGTGTTTTTATTTCTGTTAGTTTATCTCTCATTCTTTCTGCTGCTACCGGTTGTGCGGAGAAGAGAAAGACATGGGCTCCTCCACTCTTTGACCTACACACAGCCAAAGGCAGCTTAAATTGTTTTATCTTATCTATTAATTGTTTATGATCAAATCCTGCGTAAGAATCTATATCAACACAACCCCATACACATTGGTTATCCTCATTAATAGGTATGATGCCCAGACTCTGCGTTCCATTTAAATGCATGGTCCACAGTTCCGGAGTCACTGGTTGACGTACAACAAATGATTGTCCTTTTAATTTGACACCATTCTCAGCAGGTGCACTTACTTTAGTGCAACCATGAGCACGTTCCAATCCTTTAAATATTTTTTCAAACATAATTTTTAATGGGCGCTTCCACTCTCGCTTCCACGCCCACTCCTAGGATTCAATTAGTATGGTGTTGAGTCTTTAGTATCTTCTGATCCGTGTTTAACCTGCACTTGATCTTTGCCAACACTTTGTGCAAAAGACTTAGCCATGTCATAGATTCCTTTATCTGTAACTGGACCCATCTTTTCCACTTCCCATCCAAACCATGTTCCTTTGTCATTTGACATTTGAACGGTAGATAGATCATAAATGTGGCTATAAGTTGGCGGTGTAAACAAACCATTTTTACCTTGTAGTTTTAAACCCATCATTAATGAATTCCATTTTCTACTAACTTTAAGTTGAGTAGACTTCATAGAAATTAAAGCTGTTGATGGATTTTCACCTAGAGTCAATACAAAATGACTTGCAGTGTTATCAAGATAATTACCATTTGGTAATCTGTCTTTGTAGTCTTTACCTCTAGTAGTTTGACTAACTATATCACTGTCAGCGTCATGAATTGCAACAGGTGCACCACTACTGGTACCTCTGTCTTGCCATTCAATGTATTGTCTTTTGTAGTGACAAGGTACAACACTAATTTTATCAAACAATTCGTTTGTGACAGTGTTGATTATCTTGCCGGGCTCTGCGCCTTCGACATATTTACCATCTCTTTTATTTACTTCCGGAGATAGTTGACCCAAAATTTTTAAGAATGGTAACGCAAGATCTTCTTGCGATATATTCTGGGCTCCTTGTTGTGCATCAGCTTCCATATCAAATGTTGCTAATGCTCCTTCTTTTTTCTCTGTTACTTGGTTCATGTTTATTGTTTCCTTTTTATTGTTGTTTTATTTCCAACGAACACGTTGAAAATTTCCGTTGGCATTGACTTACCTGCCTCCAAACGCTCACGGACTAGCGCTTTGAGAGTCATGGGCTCAACCTTCAACTTTTGTGTTGGTTGATACCCACGCTCTTCTGCAAGAGCAGCATAATCAGCTGCCTTGTTATCCTCGTTACGACCGAATGATACGGATATCTCGTTTTTGATTATATCACCCAAGCCATTTTCACGAAGCCAGTTAAATGCTTTCTCTCTATTTGCAATAGATATACTTGCACTATAATTTGGTTTAACATCTACCGTAGAACCATCTGATAATTTAAGATGTGATAGTCCCATCTCAGCCATCATTGTTGGAATTACTTCCCCCGATAATCGGTCATGTTCTTTTTTTAAATCTTTAAGATTATTTTCACTAATCTCTATTCTATTATTTAAACCTTCTAACATTTGTATTTGATCTGCTAGAGATTGTATACTTGCTGTTTTATCAACAAGATCTTGTTGGTCTTCTTCAAAGTTTATTTCATCTTTGAATTTTATTTGGTGTTTAATTGCCATCTATTTCTCCTTTCTCGTATAAATTAATAGCAATAGGATAATATTTTCTTTCTTGTTTATCCCATTTTAGTAAATTGTATTTACCATTTGTCATGTCAGAAACTATGGAACATGCTACGCCAATAATTGCAGGATCACCAGTTAATAATAAATAATCGTCCGTAGTAAAATTTTTTAAACCTTTTCTAAGTTTAAAAATTAATGGTCCAGGCGAAAAAATTATTTGTGATAACTCTGGTAATAAAAAAATAAAGTCATTGGTTGTAGAATAAGAAGCTGCACCCATAATATTTATTTTAGGTCTACCATCAGCACTACCAGCAATTTCTTGTATTACATAAACCTTTTTTTCTTTCATGCTTGACAATATAGGTAAGAGTTGTTATCTTGTCAAGTAGAAAGAAGAAAAACTATGAACTATAAATTTAAAACAAAACCATACAAGCATCAAATGACTGCTTTAGAAAAGTCATGGAATAGAGAAACCTACGCTTATTTTATGGAAATGGGCACAGGTAAAACAAAAGTACTAATAGACAATTTAGCTATGCTTTATGATAAAGGCAAAGTTAATGGCGCGTTAATTATTGCACCTAAAGGTGTAGTTGGCACGTGGTATAATAATGAAATACCTACACATTTACCAAACCACATAGATCATAAAACTGTATTATGGAAAGCAGCTATTACTAAAAAACAAAAAGAAAAATTAGATACATTATTTGATACAGGTGAAGACTTACAAATTCTTATTATGAATGTAGAAGCTTTTAGCACAGAAAAAGGCATGGATTTTGCTTATAAGTTTTTATCTTCTCATAGAACTTTAATGGCTATTGATGAGTCTACAACAATTAAAACACCTACAGCTAAAAGAACAAAAAATATAATTAAATTAGCATCTCATGCGGGATATAGAAGAATTATGACAGGTTCTCCTGTAACTAAAAACCCATTAGATTTGTATACACAATGCGATTTTTTAAGTCCTTGGTTATTAGATTTTACTTCTTATTATGCATTTAGAAATAGATATGCAGAAATGAAAACATTACATATGCATGGTAGACAAATACAAGTAGTAAATGGTTTTAAAAATTTAGGAGAATTATCAGATAAACTTAAAGGATTTTCATACAGAGTTTTAAAAGAAGATTGTTTAGATTTACCAGATAAAATATTTATTAAACGTCAAATAACTTTAAGTCCTGATCAACGTAAACTATACGAACAAATGAAAAAAGAAGCAATTGCTATTCTAGAAGGTAAACAATCTACTACGGTAAATACTTTAACTCAGTTAATGAGACTTCAACAAATTACATGTGGTCATTTTACTGCAGATGATGGATCTACAAAACCTATTGCTAATAACAGGATAACTGAATTAATGAATGTATTGGCTGAAACTGAGGGCAAGGCTATTATTTGGGCTCATTATCAATATGACATTACGGAAATTATTAAAGCTGTAATTAAAGAATATGGTCCAGGGTCCATTGTCGATTATTATGGATTAACACCACAAGAAGAAAGACAACCTAATATTAAACGTTTTCAAGATGACCCTAAGTGTCGGTTTATGGTTGGAACGCCTTCTACGGGCGGCTATGGCATTACTTTGACGGCTGCAAACACCGTAATTTACTATTCTAATGGTTATGACTTAGAAAAACGATTACAATCAGAAGACAGAGCACACAGAATCGGCCAAAAAAAATCGGTAACTTATGTTGATTTAATGGCGGACGACACTGTGGATGAAAAAATCGTACAAGCTCTACGAAAAAAAATAAACATAGCATCAGAAGTTTTAGGAGAAGAATTAAAGTCATGGATTTAATAGGATATACACGCGACGCGCGCTGTAATTTTTAATTTGTTACTTTACCACCGGACCATTTCATTTCTGGTAGGCCTTCAGTGTATTTTTTTCCGTCAAAGGTTAATACTTGTTTTCTATTTGAATCTGATTCGTGATAACTTATGTGGACCCAGCCCCCTGCAGGATCATCCTTGTCGTAGTACTCCATAATCAATTGATCAAAGTCCACGTTATTTTGTAGCCAGTAAGCTGTCTGAATATTTGGCACGCCAAAAATTTCTAGGTCGACGGCCTGGCCCTTCGCATGCTGCGAAGTTTTTTTGCTGCCGATCGCTTCACACAGCGCCTCGGACCTGTAGCCCGATGTTATTGTAACTGGTTTGTCGAAGTGTGCACGTAAAGGTTCAAGCACCTCATAACACAGGTCACCTAAACTTTTTATTTCTGCTGATCCTGGTGTGTTGTCTATGCCTTTACGTTGCGCAGTCATCGATTTGGTCATTTCTTTTAAACTGAAGTGTTTTGAAAGTTGCATAAAAATTTTTTATTGAGTGTTTGATAATAACATAAAAATCATATTAGCCATACCCATAATTAACATACCTGCAGACACTAATACAATTTTTTCTAATCTACTTATTTGTGTTTCTATTCTATTAATTTTATCATGCGTCTGCTTTTGCATAATTCTGCAAAGCTTTTCATGATCTTCTATTTTTTGTAATGCATTTTTAGCCATTATGTTTTACTCGCTATTACCTTTTCTGTTGGTGATAGTAACGCTTCCTCTGTTCGTGTCAAGTTAGTTTGTGGATTTTTTTGTGGCACACTTGCCAACATTTTAGCAGGCATAGGTGTGTTACCTAATGGTGGTGTTTTTATCTTACTTTGTAAACCTGAAGGAACAGCTTCAGGTGAACCAGGAACTATTAAATTTTTAAACGGATCAAAAATATTTTCTTTAATAAAAGAACCTCCAGGTATTTTCTTAATATTCTTTTTAATAAACCCTTCTTCTTTTATTGGGTTTTTATTTTCATCTAACATTAATCTACCATCTTTATCTACTTTGTAGTTTTCTTTGTCAGGATTGTAACCACCTTCTCTTTCTCCTGTTTCAGTATTTAATATTTTAGGAAAAAATTTTATTCCCATGTATTTTCCTTTTACTTTATCTAATTCTACTTGTGGAAATAAGAAAGATCTGTTTGCTCTATATCTAAATTCATCACTATCCTTAGACAACTTTCTCATTTGATCTTTTACTATTCTAACTTTACTTTCAAATCTAGGTTTAGAATAGTTAACGGGTGTAAACCTACCTGTTAATAAATTATTAATTAATTGTCTAGATGCACCTGCTGATTTCATAATTTCATATATTTTAGATTTTTTTAAATCTAATAATTCTAAATCTTTAATTCTAATATACATATCTTTTTGTATTCTAAATGCTTCTTGTTGCATTTCATTAAAAGTGTTAACCATATCTGTTGGTGTTTTTTGTGCAAAATCTTGTACACTATAAAAACCTTCTGTTTCGTCAACAGCTCTCAACAATCTGTTCATTGTAGATGTAAAATATCTAAGGTCTTTTTTAACATCAATTCTAATGATCCGTGTTCCAGTAAACAAGGCTAGTAATTCATCAGACAAGTTAACTGGTTTACCACCTTTAGTTAAGTCTTTTGATAATGCATCACCTATTTTTTCACCACTTGTAAGCACACCTGGTTTAATACCATCTACTACATGCACTAATGATTTTAAAAACTTATCTCCAAGATCATCTGATTGTGTGTACACAGATCCACCGCCATCTTTTTTACCATTTCTTGTAGTCACATCTATAAATCTATCAAATCCTAATGGCTCTGATATAAATGGTTCTAAAAATTTAGCTACAGGTCCGTCTTCTCCAAACATTAAATTCATTACAAACTGTTCTGTTTCTTGTGGGTTTAAATTTTGTCTTTGTGCTTGTGCAATAGCTGCGTCTAATGGTTGATATAAACTATCGTAAGGACTAAAGTATGAAAAATTAATAGCAGCACTTTCCCCATTCTTCCAACCCTTAACAGCTAATAAGTTTGATGTTGCATCCCATGATGCAGCTGATGATCTTTTGTATGCAGCCCACTGTGAGCTTGTAGAATTAGTTAATGCCTGTGATAGCTCATTAAATCCTTTTCCAATAGCAAAACTAGTCATAAAAGCACCAGTTAATCTTCTTATACCCATTTGTTTTATAGCATTATTAGGATGAGCTGCTTCTTTTAAACCTAAACTAATAATATTAGCACCTGTTCTAAGTATCTCTGCAGGAAAAGATATAAAGTTTCCAATTGGAAGTTTTCTTATACTTTGAATAATAGGCGGTACTTTACTATATGTTGGATAAGTATTTCGTAATAAAAATGCTGATGCCTCTTCTATTGCATCATCAAATGTTTTTTTCTGTCCTGTAACTGTATTGATTGGATCAAATTCTTTACCCATGTATCTAAACCACTCTTTAACATCATCTAAACTTTTTAATGCTTGATACAGTTGTGATTTACCAAATTCAAAACCATAACCTTTCCATAAGTTATCACCACCTGCGTACAGTCTTGCAACCTTATCAGTAGGTGCCATCTTCATTAATCTATCAAATAATTTATCTGTAGTATTTATAACGTTGCCTTTTATATCTTGTAATACAGATTTTAATTCTGCAGCTACAACGTTTTCATCCCAAACTCCTAGTCTAACTAATTTTTCTACATAGTTATTAAATTCTACTTCATCAATTTTGTTACCACCTGCTTTAAATATATCTCTTGCAACAATTTGCATAGCATCTGTAACACTAGCTCTACTACCTATGTGACCATTCATTAGCGCAAAGAAAGAAGCTGATGTTACGTTTCTGACTTGTGTTTGTGGTGAATATAATGTTTTACCAATTTGTACACCAACTTTAGATTGTAAGAAAAAACGATACACTGCATTTTCTACTAGTTTATCTAAAGAACCACCTACGCCTGCAAACGCTTCTACATATTCAGGTGATGCCCACTTGTTTAACAAGTTTGATTTCATTATACCAAGTCTAGGCACACTTTTAATTTGTTGTGCACCGATAAATCCTGCATTGATTGCATCTTCTAAAGAATTAAATAGCCAACCATTTTTTAATCCTGATTGAGCAATGTAATCTGCAGCTCTTTTATTAGCCATAGATGAAATAGCTTCTGCAGTTGTGTAAGCAACAGATGCTTTTAAATTTCTTTCAGGACCCAATAAATTTTTTATTGCATCTGGTAATTCTTCTCCGGTTTTTAAAAATTTAAATTTATCGTTTTGTAATATACGAGTTCCTATTTCTTTTAACTGTGTTAATGGTGATCTACCTTCAGCTTTACCCATTCTTAATATATCCTCTGCATGCATTTTAGCAGATTCAATGTAAGCGTCTTCTGGTTTTAATTTTGGAAAAGAATTTCTTGCAGATTCTTTTAAATTTGTATTTTTTTTAATTACATTGTTAACTAAATAACTAACAGCTTTGTTCATAACATCTTCTGATGGAACGTATTCAGGATTTCTAAATGTTTGAAATGATCTTACCAAATACTTACCAATATTATTTACTTCAACCGTAGCTAAATCTTTTGCTAATTCGTCTGCTTGTTTTCCCGTAGGTAACACTTTTTTAAATTCAGTTTGAATTTTTTTAATATCATTAATTAAATCTTTTGTTAACGCTTGTAGTTCTGATGGTAAATCATTTAATTTTCTTTCACCTTTTACTACTGCATCTGCATCTTTTAAAAGATTATTAGCTATTTCTTTTATTTCATCTGCGTAATATCTTTGAATAGCAGGTGATGTAGTTTTTGCATTGTAGTCGTCTTGAAATTTTTTAGCTAAATTGTATGCAGTTTTTTCTAAACCTTCGTAAGTTCTATCTATTTTTCTAGCTCTACTTTTTACATATAGTTTAACTTGTTCACTTACACCTTCAATATCTTTTGGTTGTTTACCATAAGATCTAAACCATGATAAAATATTATCTATTCTTTTAAGATTTCTTTTTACTTTGTTGGGAGATGTTACTGATTGTAATCTCCATTGTTCAAACGGTGGTAATTGTCTTACAATTTTACCTGACATACCAGACACCAATAAAGGTGCTACTACTTTACTAACAGTAAACTTCCCTGCTTTTTGTAATGTTTCTGATCCTGCTTTTGTTAACGGTGCTACCAATTTATTACCTAGTAATAATTCTACAGGTTTTATCACGGTTGCATTAATTGTTTTTGCTCCTAATTGTGCTGCACCTATGCCAAATCTATTAACCATAAATGGCGCTCCCAAATATTTGTATCCTAATTGTGTTGCTTTACCAACCAATGGAAAACCACCACCAACTGCTGTACCTTCTAGGCCATATTTAATTCTGTTTCTAAACTCTGCAGCTGCCTTTTTTCTACCACTTAAACCTTCTGTGTCTTCAGGTTTAAAAAATAAAGATTCCCTACCAGGTTCTGATGCAATAAAATCTGTTGCTCCTACAATACCAGCACCTTCAATTATTCTTGTTGCTATTTGACTTGACTTTCTAAGCTTACCACCTTTAACAGCATCTGCTGCTTTTTTCATTTTAACAACAGCAGGTATTCTTCCTACAATTTTAGCTATCGTTACACCAGGTACACCAAATTGTGTAAGAATAGATGTTAGTTCTCCTCTCCATGTTTCAGGACGAGTTGGTTCATTTTCTTCCATTAATTTTTCAAATTTAGATAAAAAATTTGTGTTAGCTACAAGGTCTGTGCCTGCAAATAATAGTGAACCTAAACTATTTTGTAGATCATAAATACCTGAGCTGATACCTTTTGATATTTCATCAAGACCTGTTGTGTAATCTCTTTCCTGTGTAATTTCTTTGTTGTTTATTTTAAAACTAGGAGCCTTTGCATCAGGTAAATCTTTTACTTGTTTCATAGGATCTTCTAGTCCTACAATTTTATTAGCTAATCTTTTAGTTGGTTCTAAAGTATAATATAGTTCTAAAATATTTTTACGGTCAGGCATTGCCAACCATTTGACAGGTCTTTTAGGTTTAGTCTGTGATGAGAGTTCGTTTTGTATTTTAAGTTTGACTTGGTCTAAGTCTAGGGGTTGAGAATCTTTTATATCAACTTCAACAGCCTCTTCCTTATCAGGGTCTTTGAGAAATCGTTCGTAGGCTGTATCCGCCATGTTACGCCTCCGCTGGTAATACTAAATTAACGCTATATTTTCTATTGAATTGATCTACATCTGCTTGTGTAGAAATCATGGCAAAATCTTCTAATGCTTCTGCACTGTTTGACATAAGCTCTACAATATCATCTGTAATTTCCGCTGGTAATCTTGCTCTTAATTGATCATAACTAATTAAATTGTTAGATGCATCACCCATTGGTCCGGGGGCCATGATCTCTGTTTCAGTAACTTGTTCTTCAACCATCTTACCGTTCGCGTAGCCTGCTCTACCACCACCGGAAAACTGACCAAGTATTGTTTTAATTTTTTCAATAGCATCAATATATAATTGTGGATCCGTTTCACTTTCATATTTGTCTTCATTGTTATCATACATTTCTTCTGTAATTGATGCGAATAAAGTTTGACCTTGAGGTGATTTAATAAATAATTCTATAGCACCTTCTGTTACTGGATTGCTTTTAGTGTAGTTATTTTTTTGAGTTTTTAATATATCTAATTGAATTAAGTCATCATCAGTCGCTGTACCGTCGTCAACTTTAGCTTGTATCTCGTATATTTTAGGAATTATTTTTTCTAATTGTCTAGCTATTTCTAAATCTCTGTATGTTTTACCACCTGTTTCTGATCCAAGTATATCAGACTGAGCACCAATTAGTGTTTTAAACATATCAGCTTCACTATTATATTTGTTTATAGCTCTATCACTTATACCTTTGTTGTATGCTGCTTTGCTTGCTCTAAATCTATCAAAAGGATCTTTAGCTGCTGCTCCTGCTGTTTGAAAGATGTTTCCACCAGGTGTTCTTGATATTAAATCTAAACCAAAATCTATTTTAAAATCTCTTAACGATGTATCAGGTGCCATAGGTGGTGCTTTGTAAGACACTTGTTCTGCAAGATCTCTTAACTGTTGCATGTTCATGTTTCTAATATCTATTTGAGAAAGATCGTTTGGTGGATCAATATTTTTTGCATTTAATTCTTCAACTGTTTTACCACCTTCATAACCTTGTCTAGGAGCTAGGCCTGAAGTAATACCTTCACCGGCACTACCACCTTTTCTAAACATAGGTCTTCTCATTATTCTGCTCATGTTATCCTATATGTTTTGTATTATACCACCAACATTTTGTGGTTGTGTACCACCAAAGATACCACTCAATACACTAGCTGTTCCAAGAGCCGTTTGTAATGGTGTAGGATTTGGTGTTATTGTTGATTGATTACCAAATGGTGCATTACCAGAGAATAGACTTGCAACTCCAGAACCATACGTACCTAATCTTTCATAAGGTTCAAATGCTTCTAATCTATTTGCTTCTCTTTGCGCATCTAATAATGCTTGTTCTTGTGCTTGTTGGAGTCCGCCCAATCGACCCAACTGGTTAATATCTGCTGTTTGAAAATCTTGTACGTTTCCAGCTAATTGTCCTTGTTGATTAAATGCTGTTTGCGCTAATTTTTGTGCTTGACCAAAGCCTCCTTGTCTAAGTGTTGCAAGTAATGCAGCTCTATCTAAATTAGATTGTGCTCCTTGTTCTGCAAGTTGAACACCTTCTCTACCACCACCAAGATTACCACTTCTTACAGCGTTCAATCCAATGTTTCTTCTATCTATAGCTGCTTGTTTATCAAAGTCTGCTAACGTTGCATCAATTATATCTGTTTGATACGGAGACATAAAACTTTGATAAGCTTGTGGCCCTGAATATGCTGCTTGTTGTGTAAGATAGGGTTGGTATGCTCCAACACCTGATCCTGCTAAATTATACGCTTGTGTTTGTAATGGATCTTGACCTGCAACTGTAGGTGCTAGTTTAGCTGTATCTAAAGGTATAGATGTTAGCCCTGCTAATTGTTTTCCATAGTCAACACCTAAATCTGTTACGTATTGTTGTGGTAAATTTTGTACTTGCTCTATTGCCATTATACTACCTCGCTTAATCTTTCCGAAACTTCAAACATATCTCTAGCGCCAGCCATACCTTGTGACTCTTCTGAGACCTGTCCACCTGCTTCTAAATGTTTCATCATATTTTCCATAACTTCTGCCCCTTTATCTACATCTCCACCACCTGCGTTTCTAACAGCATCTGCAGTAAATACAAACTCATTTACACTTAATCTTGCAGGCACATCGTCAGCTTTTTCTTTTCTTCCTATAGGTACAAACCCACCTTCAGCTCTATAATCCTTTTCCATACCACCAAGGTCCATTAACCCACCTTCTTGTTTACTTATTCTACCACCATAAGCATTTGGTTTCATTTTATCAACATCTAAAGCGTCTAATTTTCTCATGTTCTCAGCTTTTTTCATCATTTCTATTTTACCTGCATAATCTCTACCACTACCAAGTCTAAGTAATTGACCTTCAATACCTTCTATGCCAGGATTAGAACCAACAATAAATTCTTCTACTGTTGCATCATCCATGTGAGGCAAGAATTTTTGCATGTACATTTTTAAACCTTCTTTGTCTCTTTTTCTAAACATCTCAACAACTTCTAACATTCCTCTGTGTAACTCAGGATCGTTTTCAATCATTCTAGCAAATTTTTCTTTACCAAAAACTTTCTCTAAAAATCTACGAGATGAACCTGTAATACCAAGTTGAGCTAGTTTACCACCAGCAAATCCTATTCTACCACCGTTAGCTGCTGATTCAGTTTCATATGTTTCAATCATTTCTTGAGGTGTAAATTTTCTAGCAGATACAGCCGGTAAAAAATTTAATCCTGCTGCCATGCCTTGTTTTTGATCTAGTATGTTTGCAGATTTTTTAAGGTCTGCTAATGCTAATGCTGTTTCATCTGCAGTCATAGCATCAGAAGTTCCATCTTCATTTTTTTTAGTAAACAATCCTGCTACAATACCACCAATTGCTGGTAAAATATTTGCAGCTTGTCCACCCGTACGTTCACTATCTGGATCATCAGGGTCTTTTCGTTTACCTTTAAAAAAAGTATCAATAGGACTTTCATAATTTTTGCCATACATTGCATCTTCCATATTAACTCTGTCTCGTGAATCTTTATCTATTTGTTCTTGAGTTTGACCTAATACATATTTTTTATAATTATCCATAACATTTTCTTGAAACCATGATCCAATACCATATTGTTTTCTTCCATCTAGACCCATGATACCACCATACGCTGCCATCTGTCTGTC